>CAESAE010000002.1_pt1 | contig 210776 bp, 208 predicted proteins | sample 7263571 | NCBI WGS metagenome assembly CAESAE01 (sample SAMEA6814145, study PRJEB35770) | uncultured Actinomycetes bacterium | biome: Freshwater; feature: Freshwater reservoir; material: water | place: Czech Republic | collected 2017-06-27 | depth 30m m | reverse complement strand
GTCAATGGATTTCCTCTAGTTGTTGGTGAGATGAAGACTCCAAAAGATAAGAATATCTCTTGGTTAAATGGTGCAACAGATGTTCATAATGCTTACGAGAAGAAGACTCCTGAGTTCTTTGTTCCCAATGTCTTGTCCTTTGCATCAGAGGGACGAGAGTTCAGATATGGCGCAGTGGGACAGCCACCAGAGTTGTGGTTGAACTGGTCATCAACAACTGATGTGATCATGCCTCCAGGACTTCCTAACATGTTGAGATCTGCAGAGTTATTGCTTACTCCTGCGATGGTGCTGGATATCTTGCGCACCTTTACTTTGTATTCATCTCGCAGAACTGCCAATGGAGCGCTTCGAACCAAGGTGATTCCCCGCTATCCGCAGGTGGAAGCGGTAGAGGCGATCGTTGCCCGCTGTAAAGATCCTAAGAAGAAGCAGGGATTGATATGGCATCACCAAGGCTCGGGTAAGACATTTGCAATGGCTTATGCAGCCGCCAAGCTTCGTCATGAGAGTGAGTTAGATGCACCGACAATTGTTATCGTCTTAGATCGCTTAGAACTAATTCAGCAGACTGAGTCAGAATTTAAGTCTGTGGGTATTCAATCTCTTAAGACTGCTGAGACAAAAGATGAGCTTCGAGCATTGCTGAAGAATGACGCACGTGGCGTAATCATTACAACAATCTTTAGATTTGCCGAAGCTGGATTACTTAATGATCGTTCAAACATTGTTGTAATGGTTGATGAAGCGCATAGAACGCAAGAAGGTCGCCTTGGTTTAGATATGCGTGAAGCGCTACCAAATGCCAAATTCATTGGCCTTACAGGTACGCCGATATCAACAGAAGATAAGAACACCTTTTCTATGTTTGGCGATATGGATGATCCAGATGGCGCCCTTAACCATTACTCGGTAGAGCGTTCCATCCATGATGGGGCAACGCTCCCTGTGCATGTGGAGACTCGTTTAGTTAACTTCCACTTTAATGGTGATGATTTACAAGCTGCCTTTGATCAGCTGGCAGATGATGAGAATTTAAGTGAGGAGCAACGTGGAAAGCTTGCAGCACGTGCCTCACACATCTCTATTGTGGTTCGAGATAAGGATCGCATTGAGGCAGTCTGTAAAGACATTGTTGATCACTACAGAGCTCGTATCGCTCCCCTTGGTCTAAAGGCACAGGTTGTTGCCTATGATCGAGCGACGTGTGTGGCTTATTACGATGAAATTACTAAGTTGCTTAATCAAGGTGAAGAAGCAACTGTTGTAATGACGACCGTTAAAGATGATCCGCAGGAGTGGGATCGCTGGAATATTGACCGTGAGCAAGAGGCAACAATTAAGGATCGCTTTAGAGATATCAATGATCCCCTTAAGTTTGTAATCGTCACAGCCAAGCTATTGACTGGTTTTGATGCGCCTATCGAGGGCGTGATGTATTTAGATAAGCCACTTCGTGCACATACCTTGTTCCAAGCTGTCTGCCGAACCAACCGTAGATGGACTAACCCTATAACGGGCCAACAAAAGCTCCATGGTTTGATCGTTGACTATGTGGGTCTTGGTAAGGAGCTTGCAAAAGCTTTATCTACAAAGGCCACAATGAAGCCAGGACAGAATCAAGAAGATGTTGAGATTTTGTTAGGTGAGCTCACTGCAGAAGTTGCGAACACGATTTCTCAATTCGAAAGCGTTGATAAGGATGCATCTGTCTTTAATCAGATTCATGATGCACAGCAAATTCTGGACACAATTATCAAGCGTGATGAATTCGCCGCAAAGTTCATGCGATGTCAGGGTTTATTTGAGTTCTTGTGGCCAGATACCAAACTTCGCCCAATTGAAGAGAGCTACAGATTCTTGGCTCGGGTCTATGCGTCGATTGCTCCAAATAACTCTGCTGATCTTTTGCTTTGGCAAAAACTTGGTGCCAAGACTATGGAGATAGTTCATACGCATCTAACTGGCATCACAATTGATGCGGACAAGCTGGACAAGGTAGCGATGGATGCTGAAGTGCTTGAGGCGCTTCGAGAAAATGGTCTATTCCCAGAGCCACCAAAGTTAGGGCAACCTGCACCGACGGCTTTAGAAGTGTTACAGCGGTTAGAAGAACGAATCATGGCTCGTATTGCAGGAGCTACTGGAATAAAGATTTGGAAATCTTTGGCAGAACGCTTAGAACTACTTCGCTTAAGTCGCATTTCAAGTGCTGCAGAGAGCGTTGAATTCCTTCGCCACTTATTAGAACTTGCTAAAGACTTGCTCGAGGCAGAACGTGCCGATGATGAGGGTCGCATCAACGAGATCAAAGTTATAGATCCTCGTAAAGGTGCACTGACTCAAATATTTGAAGAGTTCAAGCCACAGGGTGTCCCAGTTGTTATCGAAAGCGTTGTAGAGAAAGTTGATTCTCTGGTGCAGCCAGTGAGAGGAACGGGTTGGCAAACATCCCACCCTGGAGATCGAATGGTTCGACAAGAGCTGCGTTTGATTCTTAAGAATTCAGGCCTGCCACCAGCTGGCGATCTCTTTGATCGTGCTTACGCTTATATTCGAGAGAATTACTAGAGAATCTATCTATGCCCAAATCTGATGTGATAATTTCCCTTGTTTCCGTCTTCATTGGTTCGGCGATCACTTTTGCCGTCACTTATTTCGGTATTTTTAAAACCGAGAAATTTGCCAAGTTAGAAAAGAGTCGAGAGCGAGTTGGCACTGCACTCCTTCAATCATCGAAGTTGTTGGACACATTTACCAGCTACAAACCAAAACTATTATATCAATCTAGTTTTGGTCTAAAAATAGAGCCTGAGTCAAAAATTAGAATTAGCAGAGCAATAGAAATTTATGATGAAGCTAAATATTTACAATACCTTCTCCCACCACTCCTGAGGAAACGTTGGGACATGATGCTGGTCCTAATTTCTGAGTTTCAAAACTTAGATCAGATCGACGATATTCGAAAGAATCGGGCCTTGTGCGATGTTCAAAACTATATTCAATATGTTAGAGAGTCACTATTAGATTATTTGGACGAGAAACAAGTTCGCACAGAGCTTAAACGGCCGTATCTACAAAGAGAATCTGTGGAAAATTGGGTAGACGATTCGAAGGACATTTAACTACCTTTTAGAAAGTTTAGTTTCAAGACTTTGAGAGAGAAACTTCGCAAACTGCATAAAGGTAATCAATATTTAAGCAGTAGCTTCATCATAGAGACCTGCTCGCCTGGGGGTAAAAACTCAGGGAGGTAAAAGCTTTTGCCAGGAAGGTCTGGCAATTGTTAGCAGTACGGTCATCAGTAGAAGCAGTAATGTCAGGAAGGTTGACTTATTTTCCTCTTGGAAAAGGTCAAAACCCCGTCTATTATTTCTTCAAACAAGCTCAGATTGTCACTGTCCTATAACTCTTAATCAATGGATTACCACTTATTTCAATTTATCCCTCACTCCCTTTTCCTAAACTCTCTCGACCTTGTCTTACGTGAATAAGACTCATTCATCCGTTTTACGTTGTATTCGGGTGCTTCATATTCGGCATCGTGGGCTAGCTTGCCGAGTTCTTCGGCTTCGGTGCGAAGGATTGTCATTGTTTCTAGGGCACGTTCGTCATCGGTATCGATGAGGGATGATTCATGCAACTGTATGTTGGCACTGTCGTTGAGGCGCTTCATTGCACCTTTGACGTTTCCATTCTTGATCTCCTCAGAGGCAAGTGCTTTCTCGGTTTGAGCACTGATGACAAGGCGCTGTGCACGGACAATCGGATTAGCAATGCGCCCGGCTGCTTGATCACCAGGGACAACGTTGACATTAACGGGCAGAGTTACAGAGATGTCTTGTCGTTGGGCAAGGTTGAGATATTCGATGGTGATCTCTGCAATGGTGCAAAGGCCAAGGGATGAAATCTCGGGGACGCTGATACCAATAACAAAGCGACGGTTTTCACCTGCATAGAGGTCGCCTAGTTGCACAACATATGTATCGCCATCTCGGGGCTACCCCTCACTTGACCACGGTGATCGTCTTGGCCGCATTGGCATCATCAGGCTTGATTGTCACGATATCTCCCGCCTTAATGCCAGAAAGGTCCAGCTTGGAGCTCACACGCACGCGGGTGGTGTCAGTAATCGGGAATGTTTCATTGCCCCCGGACAAGGTGGTGACCACCACCGACTTGGCATCAATAGAGACCACGGTGCCGGCCACGTCGGCGGATACGGCCGTGGTTGTGCCTGATCCCCCAGCGAAAGCACCGGCTGCGCCAGAGGATGAGGCCCCACTTGAGGCTCCACTGGTCGCGCCACCATTGCGAATGCGTCCTGTGCCAAAACCACCGGCACCAAAACTGCTTGCACCCAAACCAGTTAGTGAAAGCCCGGCTCCACCTGTCTGCGTTGCTTTTTGTTTTCCGTAAGCAATGCCACCAGTAAATACAAGTGCAAATGCCACAACAACAAATAGCGCTTTAGTGCTCTTGGGCAATGGGCGATGTTTAGCTTCCTTCACAAGGTCAACAATCGTTTCATGCGATTGGTATTGAACATCGGCCGGTGTGAGATTTGAATCGTTACTCATAGCGAAGCGCCTCGATTGGTCGTAGGGATGCTGCACGGTTTGCTGGCCAACCGCCAAATATTAATCCGACAAGTGCACTGACAATGAATGCCAACAACACACTCGTTAATGAAACAACAGGTTTCACGCCAAGCACAGTGAAGTGTGAAATCCCTACACCTAAGGCAACGCCCGAGATACCGCCCATCAACGAAAGTAACATTGCCTCGATTAAGAACTGCGTCAAGATTGCCGACTTGGGCGCACCAATTGCTTTGCGAATACCGATTTCACGTGTGCGTTCAGTAACAGAGACCAACATGATGTTGGTGATTCCAATGCCACCCACAAGCAAACTAATAGCGGCAATCGCTGCAAGTAAAACAGTCAAGGTATGACTAGAAGTTGTGGAAGATGCAAGTATGGATGCCTGATTGAGGACGCGGTAATCGGCGTTCGCACCGGCCTTGATCTTATGTTGGGCACTCATGATTGTTGTGACTTCATCCATTGCGGCAGTCGTTGTTGAGGCATTTGTTGCCTCTACTTGGATCTGACTCAGTGATCCATAACCCGACATAGATCGTTGTACGAACGTAATCGGCGCAATTACGATGCTATCCGCATCTTGGAAACCACCTGTTGAACCTTTAGATTTCATGACTCCAACAACGGTGACAGATTGACCCTTACATCGAATTACTTCATTGAGCGGACTATCTGTACCAAAGAGATCCGTCGCTACCGTCGTGCCGATAATCACGACAGGCCGCCCGGCAACAACATCGTCGTTAGACCAGTAATAACCCTTATCTATAGGGCTATTTGAGGCCTCAAAGTATGAAGCCCACGTGCCCGTGATGTTCTGTGGAGTCGATGAAAGATTGCCGTAGGTACATGTGCCGGAGGCATTCAAGATAGGCGCAGCCATTTTTACATCGGGTGCCGTCGCCGGATCATTGAGTGCTTTGGCATCGGCAATCGTCAAACCCTTTGCATTGGAATTTGAACTCCGAGAAAAACGACCTGCCCCGCCAGATGACATGACGAGAATCGAGTTGGTACCTAACTTTTCAATTCCTTGTTTAACAGCAAGTGCAGAACCATTTCCTACTGCTGTTAAAACAATGACTGATGACACACCAATAAGTACACCAAGAACCGTCAGGCTCGATCGCATTCTGTTTGCGGTAATTCCGCGCGCTGCAAAGCGCCAAACTTCGCGAAGACCTAAGCCACCCATTTTGTATCCTCGACTACTTGACCATCACGCAAACGAATCATGCGACGGGCGGCGCGAGCAACTTCTTCTTCATGCGTAATGACAATTACGGTAGAACCCATGGCGTTAATCTTGTGCAAGAGTTCTAGGATTTCTTTAGTGGATTGCGTATCCAAAGCACCCGTAGGTTCATCCGCCAGCACCATCGCAGGGTTGGTTACTAATGCGCGCGCAATTGCCACACGTTGTTGTTGACCACCTGATAACTCTTGGGGTTCGTGTCTGCCGCGATCGCCTAGTCCTACAGATTCAAGAGCTGCAAGTGCGCGCTTTCTGCGCTCTGATAACGAGACGCCTTGATAGGCCAGAGGCAGTTCAACATTTTGCGCCGCACTGGTGCGAGGAATTAAGTTGAAGGATTGAAAAACAAAGCCAATCAATTGCGAGCGCACGACGGAGAGTTGTTCTTCATCGAGATCAGCAACATTTAGGTTCCGAATCCAATAATCCCCCTCCGTGGGAATATCCAAACACCCCAAGATATTCATCAAAGTTGTTTTACCCGAACCCGATGCGCCCATGATTGCCACGAATTCACCTTGTTCTATTTCCAAGGAGACCCCACGAAGTGCATGCACCGCTGTCTCTCCCTGGCCAAATACTTTGGTGATCCCCTCGATTTTTACTACCGGAGGTGCGAATTGACTCATTAGCCGCCCATGCCTGCTGGCGGTAGGCGAGCCCCTCGTATTCCACCCACCGGGAATCCGCTAGATGCCGATGTCCCAGTACTTGTCCGAAGTTCAACCTTGTCGCCTTCTTTAAGTCCTGAAGTAATTTCAGTGACGGTGTCACCTTTAAGTCCGACAGTGACCACCTTGCGCACACCAGCAATACCAACCTTTGTTGGCGCAAGTGTCACGGTGTAATTACCGCCGCGTTGAGTCAACGCCGATGATGTGACTGCAAGAACGCTCAACGACTGCGCTGTCATCACACTCACTTGAGCGGTCATACCAGGCTTTACGCCATCGGGTTCTCCGCTCATGGAAAAAGTCACCGTGTATGAGGTAACACTGCCACCGCCGGTTGAAGTGTTATTCAAAGGTGCAATCGAAATTACTTCACCCGTAGCGCTGGAATCTGCGATGGAGTCAAAAGTAATTGTGGCTTGCTGGCCCACCTGTAGCGAAACAATATCTGCTTCGGCAAATGAGGCTGTAACTTGAAGACCAGTGAGATCGGTCAAGACGATAAAGCCCGAAGTACCTGTCGTGCCTGCAGTCGTTGAACCTGCATTCATTCCTACTGCACTTGCAACTGCAGCAACGGTTGCCGACACAGGGGCATACATCTTTGTGTTATCAACATTGATTTGGGCGTTTTCCAGTTGGGCTTTTGCAGTCTCGAGCGAACTCGCCAAAGTTACCGCTTGTGCCGCTGCTGCGTTTTGAGCATTCACTTTTGCACGCTGGGCCGCCGCGATATTTGCCTTGGCAGTTTCGATGTCAATTTGCAAAGCTGGTTGGTTAGCAACCGCTTGCGATGATTTCAAAGAAGCAAGAGATGCTTGAGCATTGAGCAATGAACGTCTAGCACTATCTACAGCCAAGATTGCTGCAGCATCAGATTGCGCATCTTTAGTTTCGCCGACAACTTTGGCTTGTTGTGCATCTTGCAAAGCTAAAACTTGTGTACGAGAAAATGTGTTTGTTACGCAATCAAGTCCCATAGCCAATACCGTTGGACACTTTTGGTCCCAGTCATATTGTGCCCGATCGATCACCTTGTTATAGGCGATTAAGTTGAGGGCAATGTTGTCCTCAACCTGCTTTTGTGAAACCAGGGCGTTGTTATATGAGGCCGTGGCGTTCTCAATCGCCAATTGCTGAGAGGCAATTGCTTTGACTTGCGTATCCAAAGTTGCCGCCGTTGGCCCTGCCGTGAGTTTTGTTAGTGCGTTTTGGGCGTTCGTGATCGCTTGATCATTAGTAGCATCGGTAGAAATTAACGTTTGCGCCGCAGTAGAAATGGCAGCTTCGGCATTCTTTTCCGAAATCGTTGCCTGCAAGAGAGCTAATCGCACAGACCGGTCATCGGTCGTTGCAAGGAGTTCGCCCTTTCTTACCTTGTCACCCACTTTCACATTAAGTGTCTTAACTATTCCTGAAGTACCGAAATTCACTCCAACATCAAGTGAAGGTTGCACCGTTCCTGATGCGCTCACTGTTGTGGAAACATCTTGGACGCTGACAGTTGCTGTTCGGGCAACGGTTATGACCGCTTTGGGATACAAAGTGCGATATCCGTAGAAACCAATAGCAACAAGGCCTGCAATCAGTAGGACATTAAGAATGATATTTCTGCGACGAAACATTAGTTATTTCCCCCTGGACGCGTCGGCATAGTAAAGCCGGAAGATTTCTGGCACTTAATTAGCGCAACGGCCGTGTCAGGATCTGATTGGTCGTAGCGACCAAATCCACTCGTTGATTTAAATCCAGCTTTTGTCATGCAGGTTTCGAATGCTTGTAATTTCGCTGGATCAAATCTTCCGCCACCATTGAATCCACCTGTTGGCAATGCGATCTTGCAAGCTTTATATGCAGAAGCCATCTTTGTTGGATCAAAGTTTCCGCGATTGATTCCTGCGCCACCAGTTGGTCTCGCAGTTGGCCTAGCGGCACCGGGCGTGGGAATGACTAATCCGTTCTTTGCTAAACACGAACGTTGAGCAGTAGTTAGATTTGCGAAACGACCTCTGAAACCTCCTGCTCCTTCACCTGCCCGAGCACTGGGAGCAACAGTAATTTTCACCATGGGCTTTGCTGCGCTTGTTGCTTTTGCAGTTGCTTTAGGCGTTGCCTTTGCCGTGACTTTCGGTTTTGGTGCGCTCGATGCCGCTAAAGAAGTGGGCATCGATCCGATAACTAGAACTGATGTCGCAAAAGATATGGCGCCCAGAGATAGTAATTTTCCTAAAGATTTAGCGGATTGAACTCTCGCAATGGAATGTCGTTTCATGCACTTAGATAACGCTCTTAACCTGTGAAAAGGCTGTGAAATCGTTACTTGTTCGCTTAGGCTGGAACGCGAAGAACCTGCCCTGCTTGAACATCGGGTTGTACTAACGAGTTCACTGAAACAATCTCATCGACCATGGCGCGGACATCCCCATGTCCATCACCTATTGCAGCTGCAGTATCGGCAGCGATCGACCACAACGTTTCGCCAGGTGCGACAACGACTTTGATGTAGGTAGTCGAGCCCGCTTGGCCAACTGAATCTCCACCGGATGTGAATACCGCTGGCAAGATTCGAACTCGCCACCTAGCCCTTAGTCAAAGAAGCGCTCGTTAACGCGAGTTACAGTGCAAGGCCCCGCAGAGGAATCTGCGGGTTTTTCTCTTGTGCAAGGAAGTGATTTCTAAGTGAATGTTGTCGGTTACGGACGGACGACTATCTCAACAATTTTCTCTGCAGTTGCAGATTCGCCCAATTCATCGCTGACATTGGTTGTGATCCCATTAATTTGTGCTGCAGATATGAGTGCTAGTTGAGATGCAATGTCAGTCATCCAATACAAGGCGCTGGGCCCGGCGCGATCCAAGATGCTCTGCGCCCGCGCTAACTGCACAGCACTAAATTTTTCTCGATCGTTATTGTCATCATCAATCACGGAGAGAAGAAATTGCTTAATTTCAAAGGCAATGCCGGTTGAGTGGTTATCGCTTTCAATGATTTGCTTAAGTTCAGCATCTAAGCCTCTGGGCTTTTTTCTACGCTTGGTGCCCTTTAGGAATAGGAAGATCAGCAAGGTTAAGAGGAGTGTCTCGATCATGTGAGAAAACTACCTTCGGTGGCTGACATTGTCGGTCCGTGGGGGCAGACTAGGGCCATGGGATTGATAGCGAACTTCAAAGCAAAACGGGCAGCTAAACAAGCACTGGCCGTCTATGAACATAAACATATGCGCTGGGAACAAGACTCTGCGATATTCAAGAAGATCAACGAAGCATTTACTCTTGCCGTTCAAGGAAAGGATGCCGCTGAAAGTAGCCTTGTAAATAAAGCCGGCGAGTGTGTCCTCTGGCATGGGCAAGCAACATTTCATGAAGCAGGTAAGACTCCTGGTCACTATGTCGGTGGCAGTCAAGGCGTGAGCATCCCGATTGTTGGCGGTATCCGCTATCGCGTTGGTGCAATGCGCGGAACATTTATTCCTGGCGATGAAGTACAGGTAGAGAAGGACTCAGGTGAGGTCTATATAACGACGGAAAGATTGATTTTCAACGGCATTACCAATTCCAAGGAGTGGGACTTCGATAAGTGGACTGGAGCCCAATGTGACGATGCAGAAGATAGTTATATCTTCCACGTGTCAAACCGACAAAAAACATCCGGCCTCACATTTGATCCCGGCATTGGGCGGGAATTCAACCGCGTGCTTGCTCAAGCATTGCAGTGTGCAGAAAGTAACCCCGCCGCTGTTCTTGCAGAACTCAAAAATGTTGCTAAGGAATTAGTTGAGAACGAACCCACGTTAGAGGCATAAGTCCCAATCCGTAAGTAGTTGTTTCGATCGCGATAGAAACTAAAGTAGCCCCACGCGACTAACTGCGGGGTTTTCCTGTGGGGTCATTTACTCCTGATCCCTCACCAGTTTGCTTACTTATGCAAGGGGAGATAATTTCCTCATATGCACTTTCTGCAAGGGATCCCGGGGTTTATGGGGACTGCATTTCTCTTAGCAATGGTGCCAGGCCAAGGCGTGGCAATGATACTTCGTCAATCAATTCTTGGTGGTAGAACGGCAGCGATCTGGTCAGTGCTTGGAAATAGTTCAGGTCTCATTGTCTGGGGCACTTTATCTTCTGTGGGTCTTTCTGCGATCTTTGCCGCATCTCCTACCGCATACAACATACTTAAATGGATTGGTGTTGCATTTCTGTGCGGACTTTCAATCCAAACCCTTTTACAACTTCGTCATGCATCTGGAAAGTTTGAACTCGATGGGAAGGTTAATTCATCAAGGGGCGCTGCCTACCGCCTCGGACTTATTACAAATCTCAGCAACGTGAAAGCGGCTGTTTTTGCTGTGGCATTTGTGCCTGCATTTGTTCCGAAGGATTTTAACCTTGGGCTTGGTATTTTCATCTTGGGGTTCATTTGGGCATTTACCTCCCTTGCGTGGTATTTAATTCTCATCTCTATGGTCGATCTTGCATCGGCACAATTGAGCAAACCTAAGACGCGACGCATCCTTACTGGTTTATCTGCCGTGGGCATCCTTGCCTTAGCTCTTGGATTAGCGCTCTCACAACACCATGCGTGAAGAGTGATGCGTTAAAGGGGATTTAGATTCTGATTGCGTTGAATAATGCCTATTTTTTGTGAGATAAGAGAAAATCAAAAACGGCAGAAATAAAAGCGCTGTTTAACTTTGGCACATGCACGCCTCCTGAGATTGTCCACATCTCTATTGCTATCCCCTTAGGGCACTTATAACTTTCCTTAGATGTTTCAGCACCAGCCAGGGATGGCTCGTAATCAAATGTTGCTTTAGCTTTAATTAGGAGGGTGGAGGTAGAGCATCCGTTGATACCTGCCCAATTACGCGTTTCATCTTTAACGCTGGGGTAGGGATGTGTTGGATCGCCAAAGACATTGCCACCGTTAATATTTATTAGCTCATCGGCGGTGCCATTTATCTGTAAGACACTGACGGGGTGATCTGCTTTGCATTGAGTGGGATCTGCGAACGTAGAACCCTCAAGGTTCACTATCGCTGCAATTTGAGCTGAGTTATTGCATGCCACGGTATAAGACATGAATCCACCATTGGAATGACCAAGGAAATAGATTCGCTTGGGGTCTATGGAAACTTTGGTTCCAATTTGCTTCACAAGATCCATGAGGTAGGCAGAATCATCAACGCCACTTGCATTGAAATCGCAGCACGAACCCGTCGCGTTCCAAAAAGATAGCCCGTCAACATTTCTGGTGCCAGATGGAACTGCCAGCACAACACCGCGCTTATAAGCCTCAGGTGTGAGATTCATCAAAGTCATCAGGTCGCTAGTACTTGCCGTGAAACCATGAAGTGCAACAAGTAACGGGGCTGGCACCTTTGACTTCAGGGTTCCTGGGATAAATACCTGCACTGGCCTTGCACCGGCAATTGTGATGAATTTACTTGCCTTTAACTTGGAAATATTTACATCTTTACTCCATGTGAAATTACTTGCCGCCACTGGTGGCGGTGCGCTCTTGGATCCAGAAGATGGACCAGAAGATGGAGCCGATGCGGCAGGAGTTTCTATGGGAGGAAGTGGGTCGCCATCAATCCACCATCGTGCAGTGTCTTGAATAAGAATGCAGGCCAACACCTTTCCAGTGAATGAACTTGTTGTTTTTTGACCAACATCCGAAGGAGCACATGTTCTTCCTGGTGCTGCAGCCCCTGGTGGATATCCGTCATCTAATCCTGTGGCATAAGAGATAGAAGTAATGGAAAGTGAAAGTAAAGAGCCAACTGTGAGTGCGACAAGGATGGAGGCTCGTGAAGAAGCTTTCATGGCTTATTAGATTACAAAGTAAAAGCTTTTAGCAACCACCTGGCAGGGGTTATTTATGGCTCCTGTGGAGAGAGCGAAGAAAGAGTTGTTTCCAGCGGAGAGTCTTCATGTATCACTAATTCACCATTCACCTGCAGTTTCCGTAGCCTTACCTAAAGCAATAGATGATGTGGCCATGGACCAATGGCAGCTCGTGCATTACCTACATTCTCGTCAGCGCACAACCAGTTCTCACGCCGATTTAGAGCTCGATCAAAAATCTCGAAGCAGTCGTATCCGTCGCGCCACTGAAAAATATGACGAAGAACTCCTACGTCAATCCATTATCTTGGATCAAAGCAGGAGCATCGCTTAAAAAAGCAACATGCACTTTCCATAAAACAGAACAACCCCCTCACGGAATCTGTGAGGGGGTTGTTTACTGTGGAACTAAAGTGCTTTGTGTATGTCTAGATTTTCCTTAATAATGTGAACCTTGAAAGTCCATAGATTCTCAGCACGTGGATCAATAATTAATTCTACCCAGTGGTTGAATCCAGAGCCAAATGTCTGAACACGTGTGAAGTTCTCAACCAATGAACCTTTGTCTTTTTCTATTAGCTTCCCATCTGTTTCATTCATTGGCATATCAACTTGGTACCAGTGTTCATCACCATTTTGTAGCAATACTGGCTTCTTGAACTTCAAAGTATTAGTCAACAACGCCTGCTTCACGTTAGCAAATGCTGCGGTGTTTTCGTTATTTGGAACTGCCGCATCACGTGCATAGCCTTCCCAGTCCATGTTGGCCTGAAGAACTACAATAACGCCTGCCGAACCAACAGATTTTGCTTCATCAAAACCCTTATTAATCCAAGCCACGTTCGCTGCATCGCGAGCTTTGTATTCAACGTCATCGCCGTCCTTGGCTAAATCGTTATAAGTCTTAAAGGCCGGTGTGGCAACCGCAGAGTTGTTTGCAGATCCTGGAACGTGAGGGAATATGTAGGTAATTCCCTTGAAAGAGAAGAACTGCATTTCTGGATACTTCGAATCATGTGAAACAGCGATTCGGCTATTTGGTGCGCCTAACTTGATGTAAGTACCATCTGCTTTTTGGAAAAAGTTAGAGCGCACGAGCGCTAAACGAGTTAATGGGTCATATGCGCCTTTGACTGCACGATCGCAATCTACCCACTCATTGTCTCCCACTGAATAAAAAACCGGCTTTGTAAATTTGTCAAAGAAGTTTGTCTTCAGCGCTGGATAAGCCTCATCCGTGCACTTGTCACCCTTACCGCTCATGGTGTCGCCACCAAAAAGTGCCAATGTGACATCAGATGCGTTTATGGAGGCGATCACATTTGGTGTCTGAGTAACACCTTTCGCGTCATATGGCATATCTCCAATGAGTGCGACGCTGTATTTGAATGCTTGGGCGGCGTTTGCCTGTGAGGCCGCTACGTTGGCAATTACCAATGCGAGGGACCCGATAGTCAAAAATGCGATGGTGCGCTTAAGATTTTTTAGTGTGAATGATTTTGTCATTCGTGAATCATTATTCCCCTAGGCGACCATTTAGGAAACGATTCCCAGTTTTTTGCTAAACGAGAGATGAATATCAGATGCAACGGAAGATTTGCTTACTTGCCGATACCTGCGGTGAGGCCGTTGACTAGTTGGCGCTGGAAAATTAGATAAACAACTACGGCAGGAATCGCCGAGATTAATGAGCCTGCCATGAGGACCGGAATATCGGTGACGCGGCCCGCTGATAGCGCGCCTAGTCCTACCGTGATTGTGCGGTAGTTCGGATCTTGAATAAAGAGCAAGCCAACTAATAGGTCATCCCAAATTTGAATGAATTGAAGAACGATCACGGTAATCACTGCTGGCACAGCAAGTGGCATTGCTACCTTGCGAAAGACTGCGCCATAACTTAGGCCATCTACAACTGCAGCCTCAACAAGATCATCTGGAATCCCTCGGAAATATGACGTCATCAGAAAAGTGGCAAACGGTGTGCCAAGTGCTGCATAAACAAATATCGCGCCCCAATATCCAGTTAAGAGATTGAGTTTGCTGGCATTTATGTAGGCGGGAATGATGATTGATTGCAGCGGAATCAACATCGCACCGACGATTCCGAGGAAGAAATAGGGCGATGCCTTGGAGCGCAATTTTGCAAGAGCGAAGCCGGCCATTGTTGCCACAAATAAGATAATGAAGATCGCTCCAGCACAGACAAGTGTGGAATTGATTAATTGGCGCCCTACTGGCAGAGCTTTAAAGAGATTGTGCCACGAAGAAAGAGAGTGACCGGGGGCGCCAAAATATTGTTCTTTTGATTTAAAGGATGTAGCGATCATAAATATAAATGGATAGAGCATGACAACAGCCAACAGGGACATCGTTGCAAAGATCAATGTGTTCTTGAGGCCAAATTTCTTTTTCATCTACTCATCTCGATTTCTCATAATAAGTAGTTGGCCAACGCCCAAAATTGCCATTATGAAAAATAGGAGAACTCCCAGCATCGCGCCAGTACCAAAATCCCCACGTGAGAATGCGCTTTGATAAATGAAGAACTCTAGGGTTGTTGTTCCAAAGCCTGGTCCCCCGCCTGTCATTACAAAGATCAGACTAAAGAGCGCGGTAAAGGCGCTAATGATGGTGATGATGAATGAAAATTGAATGAAGCGAGTCAATTGCGGCAAGGTAATGCTTCTAAAGATTCGTAGATTGTTGGCGCCATCCATGCGTGCTGCTTCATTAAGGGATTGATCAAGGGTCGCCATACCGGTCAGGAAAATAATGGTGTTGGTTCCCACCATTGACCAAATAAATGTAATCCCGACAGTAAAGAGCGCGCCTTGCTCAGATGAAAGCAGGTCGGTCTTTATGAAGCCAAGCCCAGCCCCGCGAAGAAGGCCATTTAATAAGCCCTCTTGGGCGAAGAAACGCATTGCAACCATTCCGATAACAACCCACGAGATTGCAGTGGGGAGAAAATAAATAGTTCGGAAAACTTTCCAACCAACTACTTTCTCATTCAGCAGAAATGCAATCCCCATGGGAAAGAGAATCGCGATCGGAACTCCGAGTAATAAATAGCCATTGTTTTGCAGTACTCGCCAAAAGATTGGGTTATGAAGCTCGTGCGTGTAAGTACTAATGCCATGCCAGATTGCGGTGATGCCGTTCCACTCGGTAAATGAGAAGTATCCAGCCTGAATGATGGGAATCCCAAGGAAAGCGGCAACCAATATCAAGGCAGGGGAGGCAAAGATCAAGCCTGTGCGACGCCTGCTCTTATGGAGCGGACTTACCTTTTTCATTTACTCATCTCTCAAGAATTACCAGTGAAATGACGAGAGTGGGACCATGGGCCCCACTCTCGTCGCTTCGTACTACTAGAGGATTGCTTACTGCTTAGTTATAGGGAATTTCCACGCTTTGCAGGAGCGAGGTTGTTCCAGACCTGATTCATCTGCTTCAAGCCATCTGCAACAGATGTCTTTCCACCAAGAATTGCAGGAAGGATTTTATTTCCAGCATCTACGACATCGCCCTGAAGAACGTTGTCGAGCATTGGATAGCGAGTGAAACCTTGCTTTGCAGCAAAGTCCAACATCTGCTGATTGACTGCATTTGAAGTTGTAGAACCGTTAACGTTTGGAATCAAACCAACGCTGTCAACAATCTTTGCAGCATCAGCAGTTGTCATCCAAGTGAGGAATGCTGCTGCAGCCTTTTGATTCTTTGAATAGTTAGTCAATGACAGACCTTGACCAGCAAACTCAACTACGCCCTTGATTGGCTTATCTGAGAATGGTGGGATGAAGGCGGCAACGTTTGTCTTCATTGCATCGGTGAACTTCTTGGTGTCCCAAGTTCCATCGATGATCATTGCGGCTTTTCCGCCAATGAAATCTTCAACGTTATTTGTCTTAGTCAAAACGTCGGCATTTGTGCAGCCCTTGCTCTTGAGTGCGGCGTATTTTGTATAGGAATCAGTGTTTGTTGCTGAGTTCCACATATTCTTTCCGCTGTAGAGATCGCGTAGACCAGAAACTGAAGATTGTCCGATCGCGATGTAGCTTGCGTCATACCATGGGTAGTACAAGGCGCCAAGGCTCTGGCCACCATTACCGTAAACCATCGGTGTGTAACCAGCGCTCTTGAGCTTTGTGCAAGCGGCATAGAGATCGTTCCAATTTGTTGGAACAGACTTAACGCCTGCCTTTGCAAATGCTGCCTTGTTATAGAAACCGATGTAGAACTGGCGATCGAAAGGCATTACGTAAGGTCCCTTTGCAGCATCGAAGTTCTCGGATGACCAGTTGAGAGAGCCTTCATTTGCTAGCGCTGCTGCAGGAACCACACCCTTTAGATTCGTTAGATAGCTCTTGTATTGCAGAGCGAAAAGACCGGTCCACATCAGTGCAAGGTCTGGACCCTTCTTTGAAACAGCTGCTGCTTGCAAAAGTGCGAAGTAGTTATCGCCAGGTTGATCTACTAATTTAAATGTGACGCCTGGGTTTGCCTTTGAATAGGCATCTGTTAACCCTTTAACGGCTTCGGCGTTCTGAGTTGTACCTAAGTTGTGCCAAATAGTAATTGTGGTGCCAGCTGCTTGAGCTGTGCTCTGGGTTAAGCCAATTCCAGTGATTGCGAGTGTGAATGCAATGACTGCGGGGAGAAGAGATTTTCTACGCATTAATCCTCCAGTTGTAGTGTTTGTCGAACTTTATTCCACAAACCTACTTCTTGGCTAGGAACGTCCGACAACCGGCGGTATGAATTTCAGCGCACTCTTTGTTTTTGGGCGCAGGAAATCTAAATCACATCCCTGATCGGCCTGCAGAACATGGTTTTGATACAGGGCCGGCCAGCCGCGTTCGTGTTCTCGGACCGGGGCGCCCCATGCCGCTTTGCGCGCTGCCAACTCAGCTTCGTCAACTAATAATTCTAATTTTCCGGCAAGAACATCTAATGCAATTTCGTCGCCATCGTGAACTAACGCGAGCATCCCGCCAATTGCAGCCTCAGGTGCAACGTGCAAAATGCATGTACCAAAAGATGTTCCGGACATTCTGGCATCAGAGATGCGAACCATATCGGTGACGCCTTCTTCTAATAATTTCTTCGGAACCGGAATCATTCCCCACTCGGGCATTCCTGGAACTCCTACTGGTCCGCAATCACGAAGTACTAAGACAGAATCTTTCGTAATTCCCAGGCCCGGATCATCAATGCGACTGCGCATATCGGCATAACCATGAAAGACAATTGCTGGACCTTGATGCTTCATTAATTCAGGCGATGCAGCTGATACTTTAATAATTGCACCGGCTTTGGCGAGGTTTCCCTTCACCATCGCAAATGCGCCACTGGGATAGAGCGGGTTACTCAATGAGCGAATCGTGGTGCCCTTTGGTTGAACACCAGAAACAATCTCGCGCCAACTTTTACCAAGGATAGTTTTTTCATCAAGTTCAAAGTCTTTCGAAATAGTTGAAATCAGCGCAGGGACCCCACCGGCTGCATGGAAATCTTGAATCAAACCAGCACCCGAGGGTTCAACATCGGCAAGGACTGAAAGCCCCTTTGCTAATTCGTTGATCGAATCCATTGTTAACTCACCAAATACCCGGCCAGAAATTGCTAACAAATGAATGACTGCATTGGTAGAGCCACCACAAGCATGGAGTACTCGAAGGGCATTTCGAAAAGCTGCGGGTGTCAAAATGCTTGAAGGGCGAATATTGTCATTGACCATCCGAACGATGGCGGTACCCGAATCAAATGCCGTTGCCATGCGTGCTGGATCGTTTTCGGCAATCGTTGATGTGCCGGGCAAAGATAATCCCAACGTTTCCACCATCATTGCTACAGATGACGCTGTCCCCATTGTGTTGCAAGAACCTAGGCCGCAATTGAGACAACCTTCGAATTCTTTCCATTCGGCTTTACTAATTTTATTTGCACGGTAATCCGACCACATCCGCCATAGATCGGTACCGGTCCCAACCTTCTTGCCGCGAAAGAGTGCTGGCGGCCGAGCACCTGCAGTGAACATAATCGTTGGTAGATCAGTACTGATGGCGCCCATTAATGAACCAGGCACACTCTTATCGCAATTTGCCAGAAGGACTACGCCGTCAATCGGATAGGAGCGCAAATATTCTTCGACTTCCATCGAGAGCATGTTTCGATAGAGCATCGCGCTTGGTTTCATTAAATCTTCACCAAGAGACATGACGGGAAATACGACTGGGATTGCCCCTGATTCAATGATTCCCCGCTTTATTTCTGGAATAAAATCTCGAAGTGGCAAGTTGCAAGGATTGAGTTCGCTTGATGAGTCAGCAATTCCAATAATTGGCTTGGTGTTATTGGCATCCAGCTCATATCCAACCGAAGCCATCACAACGCGGTGGGAAAGCGCCACCTCATCATCGCCGGCAAACCACTCGCTACTGCGCAGATGTGCCATAAGTCAGATCCTACCCTGCGCCAAGTTGCGAGTAGTATTTCGCCCACTATGAAATCACTCATTACACCTGGCGATAAGACCGTAGCCCTTCTAGAAGTTGCTGATCCAGTGCCTGTTGCTGGTGAAATTTTAGTTGCACCAATTTATGCTGGCGTGTGCGCTACAGATATAGAAGTAATTAACGGCGAACTTGATCCAGATTTTGTGGTTTATCCAGCAACTCTTGGACATGAATGGTGTGGTCGTGTTGTTGGGCATGGTCCCGGTGTGAGCAAGCCTGCAATTGGTTCTCGCATTGTTGTCACTGGTTTAGTGCCTTGCAGTACCTGTTTTGAATGCTTAGCGGGTGCAACTAATAGATGTCTGACCTATAGCGAAATTGGATTCACGCGACCAGGTGCGGCAGCAGAACTTGTAACCGTCCCAGCTTTTTTAGCACACGTTGTTGCAGATAGCGTGTCTAATGAAACTGCAGTTCTTGCAGAGCCCACTGCAGTTGTGACGCAAGCATTTACAAATGCGAACCCAAAGCCAGGGGCCACAATTTTGATCGTCGGAGATGGAACTATCGCAATGATTGCGGCCTCTCTTGCAAAAACTTTCCAGCCATCACTTGTACATATGCTTGGACTCAAGCCTGGGCAAGCAGAGATGGCAAAGCGGGCTGGCGTTGACCAATTCTTAACTGAGCCAACTGAACAAAAATACGACATTATTATTGAAGCGGCAGGTTCTATGGAACGAATCACTGGTGCTATCAAGCAACTTAACCGTGGCGGCACCCTGGTGCTTGTTGGTTACACGGGCTTTGGAAATATGACACCGATCATGGTTGATAACGTGATTAACGGTGAAATAAAGATTCTTGGATCCTTTGCATCAACTGTCAAGGCGTGGGCAACCGCTGTGGGACTGATGAACTCGGGAAAACTGGACTTATCATATTTGGTTACACACAAATTCCCACTTGCAGATTTTGCCCAAGCCATTGACGCACTGAAGAACGCGCCGGCTCCGCGTGGAAAAGTTGCCTTAGTTATTTCTGCTTAAGGCTTTACCTGCGGGGCTTTTTCTTGCCGAAAATATTAAGAAGGATTACTTCTTGGCGGCGTGCGTGTATTTGCGAACGCTTAATGGAACGAAAACGAGAAGTATCAAGACCATATATATCAATGACATAGGAAGTGGATGCTCGCTGGGAAAGGATCCAGCAGTTGCGCCAAATTGGTTCTTGAGGCCAAAGAGTTCGCGACATGCAGCAACCATTGTCGAAACGGGATTCCATTCGGCAACATACTGCAACGCTCGAGGCATTCCCGTTGTTGGAGCAAATGCATTAGATAAGAACGTCAGTGGGAAGGTAATCAAGAAACTAACGTTTTGAACAACTCGATAGTCGCGGGCAGAAAGCCCGGCAAATATTCCAACCCATGAAAGCGCATAACCAAAGGCGAGTAAGAAAATAAATGCAAGTCCAATTTTGACTGGTCCTGATGTCGGACGCCATCCAACAAGAAATCCAGCGATACCCATAACAAATAAGACAACAACATTGAGTAAGCCATCACCAAGAGTGCGACCAAAGACCAATGCAGAACGAGAAATTGGAAGTGACCTAAAGCGATCGATCAAGCCTTTAGTCATGTCTTCTGCAAGCCCTGACGCTGTGGCAGCAAGAGTAAATGCGGTGGTTTGCACGAAGATGCCAGGCATCAGTAGCTGCACATACCCACCCGGTTGACCGGTATTTATTGAGCCGCCGAATACATAGCGAAAGAGAAGAACAAACATCACTGGCTGAATTGTTGAAAATATTAATACCTCGGGTACGCGAGCTAATTGCAAAAGCTGACGTTTAGTGATGATCAAAGCATCAGTTAGCGCTCTCATGCTTTGGCTCCCTTTACTTTTTTATCCTTTTTCGATTTTCTTCCAGAACGCTTGCCCGTATCAAGTTCTTTAACTTCATCCTCTGCAGCATGTCCGGTGAGTGACATAAAAACATCATCAAGGGACGGACGCTTAAGGCCAACATCAAGGGGGTGAATCCCCGCGGTATCGAGTGAGCGCAATACTTCAATCAGTGCGCCAGCGCCGGTTGTCACGGGAGCTGAAATTAATCGCAGGCCTTCATCCAGTGAAGCCTTTTGTCCACTGACTCGAGAAACTATTTCCATAGTGGCGCCGACATGTTGTTGATCAACGACCACCTCTAAGCGCTCACCACCAACTTGAGTCTTAAGTGCATCTGATGTGCCGCGAGCAATTACTTTTCCGTGATCAATGACTGCAATGTCATCGGCTAATTGGTCTGCTTCGTCTAAATATTGAGTTGTGAGCAACAACGTCACACCGCCTTTAACTAGCTCTTCGATGACTCCCCACATCTCTTGGCGACCGCGTGGATCAAGTCCTGTAGTTGGCTCATCGAGAAACAAAACTTTAGGTTGCACAATTAACGATGCGGCAAGATCCAGGCGACGACGCATTCCGCCGGAATAAGTCTTGATTGGACGGCGAGCGCTATCGGTCAGTGAAAATCTTTCTAATAATTCATCAGCGCGAAGGATCGCTGCTTTCTTTCCAAGATGATAGAGACGACCAAACATCACCAAGTTATCCATACCGGTTAAAGTTTCATCTACTGCTGCATATTGACCAGATAATCCAATGATTTCTCGCACTTTATCGGGATGTTTAATGACATCAATGCCGCCCACGCTTGCACTTCCTGAGTCTGGGGTGAGAAGTGTTGTCAGAATTCGAACCACTGTTGTCTTGCCTGCACCATTGGGCCCCAAGACACTAAGCACAGTGCCCTCAGCTACATCAAGGCTGAGGTTATCCAGAGCCCGCACTTCACCATGTCGGTAGGTCTTCACCAGATGGTCTGCGATAATTGCCTTCACGGTGTAAACTTACCCTTCTGTAATAGCTTATGAAACTTGAAACAAGCGCTATTTATTCCTTTGGAGAGGTTTTCTATGTCAAAGCACGCCGGCTCGGGAGCACCAGCTAAGGCTCATACTCATAAAGAGATCATGATCATCATGAGTGGTCTCATGACGGGAATGCTCCTTGCAGCGCTAGACCAGACAATCGTTTCCACTGCGCTCAAAACAATCGTGATCGATCTGCATGGGCTTAAGGAATACACCTGGGTTGTGACGGCATACCTTCTTACTTCAACTGCATCAACGCCCCTCTATGGAAAAATCTCTGACCTCTACGGGCGCCGGATCGTCTTTCAATTTGCGATCGTTACTTTCTTAATAGGTTCCCTGCTTGCTGGTCTCGCACAGGACATGACTCAATTAATTGCTACACGTGCACTACAAGGACTTGGCGCTGGTGGTTTGATGGCGCTGACATTTGTGATCATCGGTGACATCGTTCCTCCACGCGAGCGCGGTCGCTATCAGGGTTATTTCGGAGCAGTGTGGGGACTTTCCTCTGTTGCCGGACCACTTCTTGGCGGATTTTTCTCAGATCACCATCAAATCCTAGGAATCACTGGATGGCGTTGGATTTTCTACATCAACTTGCCATTTGGAATCGCAGCTTTAGCTATTACATCTGCAGTTCTCCATATTCCTAAAGTGAAGCGCGAACACTCCATTGATTACCTGGGCGCCGTGCTTTTGGTTTTCGGTGTCACAGCAGTACTTCTTGCAGTAGCGGTTTATGGACCACAAGATGGCTGGGGGGATTCACGCACACTTTCCTATCTCATTGTTGGTTTGATCTTGTCGGCATTTTTTGTTTATTGGGAAGGCAAAGCAAAAGAACCAATTTTGCCCATGCGCCTCTTTAAAAATCACACATTCACGCTAACCTCTCTGCTTGGTGGAGTTATTGGTGCTGGCATGTTTGGCGCAATCGTTATGTTGCCTCTCTACCTCCAGATTGTTAAGGGCAACTCAGCAACTGAGGCCGGTCTTAAATTGATTCCGCTGATGCTGGGCATCGTCTCCACATCAATCTTCAGCGGAAAGAGAATTTCAACCACAGGTAAGTACAAGATTTATCCAGTCATCGGAACCGCTGTCATGACAGTTGGTATCTTGCTGATGACAACACTCACACGCACTACGCCATTTTGGCAATTGTCGATCTATGCAATCTTGGTCGGCGCCGGACTTGGCCTTTCGATGCAGACAATTGTTATTGCACTCCAGAACGCAGTTGATTTCCAAGATATGGGCGTTGCAACGAGTTCTAATACTTTCTTCCGCTCACTAGGTAGCGTTTTTGGTACTGCAATTTTTGGAGCAGTGCTCAATAATCGTCTCGCTCATTACTTGGCAGGTGGATTCTCATCTCTTGCTGCGAAGGATCCATCAGCAGTTGCTGGTGTGGACTTGTCACAAGCAGGTATCACTCACATCGTTGCGGCGCCAGATTCTGTTGCCCAAGTTGTTTTGAATACCGCGTTGGATGCCTATGTAAACGCATTGCATATTGTCTTCTATACGGCAGCGCCTGTGACAATCCTTGGTTTCATTCTCGCGCTCTCGTTGCGTGAATTGCCACTTCGAACCAGCCACGACTACGCCGCTGCTCGCGAAGAAGCCGCTGGCGAGGCTGTTGGTTGATTCGTCCCCAACCTCTTGCGGGTCTTCCGCGAGAGGTTAAAGTCCTTGTCGCTGCATCGTTTTTTGTTGCGGTGGGATTTGGGATAGTAATTCCTGCAATACCGCTCTTTGCTAAATCCTTTGGCGTTAATAACGCTGCAGTTGGTTTTATGGTCTCCGCCTTTGCAATTGCACGTTTTTGTTCTGGTTTGATATCTGGAAAACTCGTGGATCGCTTTGGTGAGCGGCCCGTCTTTGCCTCAGGGATTTTCTTAGTCTCGTTCTTTACTTTTTTGTGCGCCCTGGCTCATAGCTACACTCAACTTCTGATATTTCGCTCTGCTGGTGGCTTGGGTTCTTCCATGTTCTCTGTTGCTGCCGGGTCAATCATCATGCGCTCGGTAGCAGATGATCAACGCGGACGTGCACAATCGATCTATAACGGATCATTTCTAGTGGGCGGAATTTCTGGCCCAGCAATTGGTGGAGCACTCAGTGTGATCTCCCTACGAGTCCCGTTTTTCGCATACTCAGTGCTTCTTTTTTGTGCAGGCACCGTTGGTTATTTCTTCCTCTCCCCTGGCAAACGCACCATTGCTGCAGAAGTTGCAAGTGATGAGAACATGAAGATCGCTGAAGCGATACGACTTGCTCCTTACCGGACTGCGCTGCTCTTATCATTTCTCACAAGTTGGGTGCTCTTTGGACTTCGCTCATCGATTCTTCCGCTCTTTGTAATTGAGGAGTTGCACTCCAACATGTCTGTCGTTGGGTTGGGTTTTACGCTCGCTGCGTTATTTCAAGGAACACTTCTGCTTTCCGCCGGAAAGCTATCTGATACACGTGGTCGAAGGGCTGCATTAATTATCGGCACCACAGTTGTTCTGATCGGGGTAATTGCTTTAGTTTTCGCAGTACACCCATGGATGTATTTAGCATCGATGGCAATCATGGGGTTGGGTGGCGCGTTTCTTTCAACAACACCAGCCAACATTGTTGGCGATGTGATCCGAGGCAAAAGTGGCCAAGTTATTGCCCTCTGGCAGATGGCAGGAGATGCCGGAATGATTGTTGGACCCGTGACTGTTGGATTTCTTTCGGATGTCTTTTCTTTCCGCGCTGCATTCATGACAACTGCGGCAGTCTTTTCGGTATCGGTGCTCTTGGCATTTCGCCTACCAGAGACGAGAAAATCGCACCTACAATAAAAAACCCGGCTTCATGACGAAGCCGGGCTCTTTAGTAATTTCGTTAGTTGTTATTGCGCAATATAGAAAGCAAGCGAAGAATTTCCATATAGAGCCAAACCAATGTGACCATGAGGCCAAATGCTGCGCGCCATGATTCTTGCTCTGGGGCACCATTCTTGATTCCTTGTTCGATTTGATCAAAATCTAGAATTAGGAAAAAGCTTGCAAGTGCGACTCCGCCGACTGCAAGCAATAAACCAAGTCCGCTGACTCCGTAGAGACCCATACCGTTTCCAACATGTGCCATTGCGGCGATCATGCTCACGAGGCCAAGGACGAGGTAACCAATCATGGCGCCCATCATTACGCGAGTAAACTTAGGTGTGACGCGAATGCGTCCGCTGCGATAAGCAAAGAGAACACCAGCAAATGCAGCAAGTGTTCCTATAACTGCTTGGCTCACAATGCCGGGATAGATGGTGTTATAGACATGGCTTAATGTGCCAAGTGCCAAACCTTCAAATGCTGCATAAGCAATGATCAACGCTGGCTTAACTTTCTTACTAAAGCTGTTGATCATGGCAAGTGCAAATCCGCCAAGCAATCCGATCATCAATACGCCCATACCAAAATTAAGAGTCCATGCTATAGCGCCTGTAACAACAAGGACACCGAAGAGAATTCCTGTGCGCGTCACAACATCGTCAATAGTCATACGACCAGTGCGAAGAGATGAAGCAGCAGGAGCGTTATAGAGATCTTCTAACGTTGCTGGTGAAACATCATGTTGGATAGTTGTTCCAGCGTTGGGATTCATTGATGCAAATCCACGTTGGCTGAAAGCTCTTCCCAAAACAGGGTTTGAGCTGCGCATATTTTCTTGTCTCCTTTTATCGTGTGACGGAAATTCCATCAGCAGTAGAACAATCTTAAGTTGCCTATTCTTCCCTGCAAAGGCGCCTCACGCTCGAAGACTGTGAGAGTGCTTAAAGATTCACGCTTGGTGAGAAACGATGGTGCCCCGAGTGGGGGTCGAACCCACACTTGGAGGATTTTAAGTCCTCTGCCTCTGCCATTGGGCTATCGGGGCGTACGTGAGTTCCTGAGTGTACTAGGAGAAAAACTCAGTCTTTGATCCAGAATTTAGGCGAATAAATGCCACGGACAGGCATGCCATGAGGATTTACTTAATTGGTAAAGGCGTACACCATGAGGAGTGCGCAGAGAATTGCCACCAAAATTTGTGAATTCTTTTTTTGCAATATGAGTTGAGTTTTCGGAATAAAAGTTGCGGCCAAAAGTAATAAGCCAGGAACTACTATCATCATGCTGTGTATTAATGCATTGTGGTGCCCAGTTTGATATCTCAAATTTATGAGACCAATAGCCATGAGCAAATAACCGCCAAATCGAAGATTTACCATTGTGTACTCCTGGTTGTTTTTAAAGTTGAGGGAATGAAGATAAATGAAAAGAGGGGCACTGCACATGCAGAGCCCCTCTTTTCGGACTGCTTATTAGTGATCGTCTTTCATGCCTTCAGCAACAGACTTCATCTTAGCAATCTTGTAGATTGTAAGACCAAATACGCACTTAGCAAGTACGTCTGCAACTGTGTAGCCGATCTGGCGATTAGTAAAGAGCATTGCCATCTGACTTTCTGATGGGCTCTTCACCAAGATTGGGATCAAGTATGAAATTGGGTAGACGCCCCATGTAGCGATCAAGAGCAAGCGCAAACGGCCTACCGTTGCTGCAACACCCTCAGGTTGGCGTTCCAATGACTTTGTAAGCTCTACGAAAAGAACATAGAGAATGTAGAGGAATGGAAGCGTGGACAATACTCCGAAAAGGATCTTTGTCCCATTGTCCGATGAAATTTCACCTGGGTAACCCAAGATGATCATCGCTGCTGATGCAGGAACCAAACGCGTGATCAAAGACGTAGAAGCTGCCTTTACAAGTCCGAGCACCGCGATCACTTCTACAAGAAGAAGTGGAACAGTAAGAATCCAATCAACATAACGGTATGCCTCGTTGAATGAACCTTGTGAAGTTCCGACAGTAACCGCATTCTTCATTGATGATTCGTTGAATGAGTTAAAGATTCGGAAGTAGTGATAGCCAGCAATAAATGTAACCATCGATGACATGACTAGTGCAGCGCGGTACTTTGGCAGAACGCGGGATTGCGAAACCAATGTGTATACGGTGCAAGCAAGCATCGAGATTAGCCCGAAGGAGAAAACGTTATACAACGAACTCCATTGACTATTAGACAGTTGTAGCATTTAGCAATGCCTCCGTGAGATTGAGGTCCAACCGCATTGTTGCGACCGGGCTCAGGAGGGGCATAAGACTCGAGGGTGCGTTAATCCCTGCCACTCTGAACCACAATATTTTGATGGAAATCTCAGGGTCCCGCCACCTGAAACCCGAAAGAAGTCTGAAAATCACCCTTTCCCCCATACCTTCAGCTGGAAATACGCAAAAAAAGGGATAGGTATCCGAAAACCTTGACACTGGATAGTTGGGCTAAGGGTGCCCCTACTGTGCGGTAATAAAATTAGCTATAGCCGGCTCTACACGGCGTTGCTGACTTGGTATTAATACTTTCCATATTTCATTGTGCCCTAGAGGCAAGGGGTCTAGGTTCTTTGAGAGATTCAAAATTCTTGATTTCTAGGGTTATCTGAAGGGATTCCACAATGGCTGACGATCGTGCTGAAATAACAAGATTGCTTAACCTCTACATCGATGGCGCCGGAAAAGGCAATGCAGCTCAATTGAATGAAGCATTCCATTCCAGTGCTCGATGGTTTGGCACGATGGCCGGAGTGGACTACGACTTAGATAAAGCAGGCTTTGTTGATTTAATGGTGGGATCACCCGGAGATGCTGGCGGATTAGTCGCAAAGATAACTGATATTCAAATTGATGGAACAGCAGCGGTTGCCACCATCAAAGAAGAAGGTTTTTGGGGAACTCTTTCATTTACTGACTACTTTGTACTATCAATACTCGATGGACATTGGCAGATTACCTGTAAGACATTTGCTCACACGGGTGGATCTCACTAAAAGTCTTTGCCTTGTTAGATGAATTTCCGTGCGTTCAGGGTTTAATTGCGTTCTCGTTAATTGAGTATTGACTTGAATTAAGGTTGATTAGTTGTGCAGCCGCCAGCACCACACTGTGTAGCTTTGACTGCATTCTTTGCAGCCATTTGTGCGGCATCATCTGCCTGTCTTTTTGCAATTACTGCTTCTTGCGCCGCGTTTGCCGCGGCAACAGCCGCTTGTTGTTGGGTTTTAGCAACTTGATCAGCATCTGATTGCGCATTATTTTTTTGCTACTTGAGCAGCTACTTGAGCAGCCCTGGCAATGGAATCTGCTTGATCGATTGCTTGCTGGGATTCGTTAGCCGCCTTACTCGCCGCGAGAACGTAGCCTGCAGCAGATTTTGCCGCTTGGTCAGCCTCTGTGTACGCGGCTAGGAGGATTGAGGCACGAATTTAAAACTAAATTAGGGAAAGGTTTCGTGCTTTTGCCACCGCACTATCTCGAGAATCTGCATCAAGCTTGCGATATAGGTTCTTTAAGTGGGTTTTTAAGGTGTTTTTAGAGATAAATAGTTTTGTGGCAATTACCTCTAATGTCATGTTGGAATCAAGCTGAAGTAGTATTTCAGCCTCACGCGCGGTCAGAGATTCTGATTTGCCTCCACGCGAGCGGGGACCATAAAAAACTTTATCAATCATTCTGTTGATAATTTCGTCAAGCTGGTGATCGGACATTGACCTTGACTCACTTAATTGCCCGGCGACTTCACGCACTAGCTTGGGATCGTAATTCCTTAAGTCCATGTTGTTGAGGAGCAAATTATTTTGTTTTGAGAGAAGGTCAAAAAGCAAAGTAATACCTGCTGGCCATCCTTGGAGCTTTGCTAAGAAATTCTTGGCAGAGGTTTCAGAAATATCAATTCCTAGTGAGTCGGCAAGTTGTGAAATCTCGACATTAGTAAGAGCCAAATCATTTGCGGTTAGAAATTTAACCGCAAGTTCATCCTCTTGCGAAGAATAGGAGACTAAAGGAGGATTTTTTCTTAAACTCAACCTCCGAGTGTTGTCTGGTAAAGCGCTTGCCCAGGTTTGTATGAAAGGAGTATTGATCGTTGGAACAACTTCCATATTGTCGTAGATAAAATCTATGGGTTTGCCGATGACGGCAAGATCGCTACACATTCTTTCAATTGTCTGGGTTATTCTGGCCTCCACATTGGGGGCTACTTCATACCAATCAGCAAAGTCGGGCAAGATACGCCTGACTGCGCAAATCATCCGATGAAGCATCATTGATCCGGTATCAGATGAGGTGCCGTTAAACCAGACTGTTGAATCTGGGTGTTGCATTGCCCATTGCGCGCCAAGAACTGTTTTTCCAAAACCAGTCGGAGCCATGACAACTAATACTCGAGGTGGCGCGAGTTCAAAGAATTCTAAAAGCCGTGCGCGCGGCAGGTGAAAACCAATTAACAAGGGTGGGGTGATAGTTTCGATAAGTACCCCAGGCAGCAGGAGAGACTTAGTAACAAAGGATTCTTTCACCCCTAAAGTATCCCCTAGGGGTGAGAGAATCCTCAATAACCTTTTTATCACCCCTTTTAGGCAGGGACGGTGATGTGTAAGACCCCGCAGGAGGTGAGTCAGTCGATTGCGTGTGAAAACTTGCCAGCTTTTGTTAAAACGGAATCCAGCATGGTGGTTGTCAATTTACCCGTGAAGGTATTTTGCTGACTGGGGTGATAACTGGCAATGAGCAAGTACTCAACGCCTTCATGGGTATAAATCAATTGCGCACCGTGACCAAATTTCACGGTGGGAATCACATGCCCCAATTCTCGTAATGCTTTAAATAGCGCGCTCCAAGCGAATGCTCCCAAGCCAACAAATGCGCGAGTTGTAGGTAGTGCTAATTCGAATTCGCGCAAAAGCCAAGGAGCGCACATATCGCGTTCATCATTACTTGGCTTGTTATCGGGTGGCGCACACCTCACTGCAGTTGTAATTCTTGTGTGAACAAGTTTTTGTCCATCATCTCTCGAAAAGCTTGTTGAGATCTTCGCAATTCCTATCCGATGTAATGATCCAAAGAGCCAATCCCCTGAAGCATCCCCTGTGAAAATACGACCGGTGCGATTAGCGCCATGAGCACCCGGGGCTAATCCCACAATCATCAATCGAGGTTTTGAAACGCCAAATCCAGAAATCGGTTTGCCCCAGTATTGATGTTCTAAATATGCCTTGCGCTTTACAACCGCCACATCCTCGCGCCACGTAACAAGGCGCGGACATGCAAAACAGTGCGTGATGTTTTCATCCAATTGGGCCAAAGTTGTACTGCTTTGAGCAACTTTGGGTAATGCTGTCTTCTTAATACGAACCTCGGTTGACTTCTTAGCTTGCGGCAATTGACCAGGCCATTGCATCCAGGATATCTGTTTCGGAGGCGACAAATTCGGGTGCGCCCGTCGCATGCATCACTCGGGATAAAACTAAGGCTCCTGCGGTGATGACATCGACGCGTCCGGGGTGCATATAACCCAGTGATGTCCTCTCCTGGCGATTCATTTTCAAAAACATCTCTGAAATCTCATGCACCCGCGCTGCTGGCACTCGCGTTAAGTGAATTGCGTAACGGTCATAGTCATTTAGGCCCAGTGCGGCGGCGGCCACCGTTGTTGCAGTACCCGCCACTGCAACCAAAGTTTTTGCTGTTGTAATCGGGACAATTGCGGCCGCTTCTGCAATTGCAGCATCTATATCTGCAGTAGAAACCTTGATTTCTTCACGTGAGGGGGGATCGGAATGAAAATGGCGCTCGGACATACGAACACAACCAATGTTGACGCTCTTTGCGACCTCTACTACGGAGTGGCCGAAAACAAACTCAGTTGATCCTCCACCAATATCTACTACTAGGAAGGGACTTTGATCTACTGGTAGTTCGCGAATTGCCCCGTTAAAAGAGAGGCTCGCTTCTTCATTGCCAGAAATAACTTCCGGGTAGAGCCCTAAGCGTTCATGCACGCCGTTGAGAAAAAGGTCGCGATTTGTAGCATCGCGTGATGCGCTTGTGGCACAGAAGCGAATCTTTTCAACCCCGCGACGAACGATCTCTGTAGAAAATAAATCTACTGCGCTGAGCGTTCTTACGATGGCATCGGGATGAAATTGTCCCGTCTGATCAACACCTTGACCTAGACGCACTATCTCCATGGACCTAGAAACTTCGCGGAAAGAGCCCTCATCAATATCGGCAATTAAGAGACGAATGGAATTTGTTCCGCAATCGATTGCAGCTACGCGCATTACTTATCCGTTACTGGGAAACTTGCACTGCATGGTTGATCCAGCCACCATTGTGGCAGCGCGGCAAGTGCTTCATCTCCTAGTGGATTTACATCAGGGCCAGCAGAGAGTGAATGCGCAACGAGCGAATGTAAACACTTGACGCGGGTAGGCATTCCACCAGCAGAAGTATCTGCAATCTCCGGAACATCAATACCTAAAGCAGTGCGAGCGGCGACATAATCATCGTGTGCGGCTGCGTAAGCACCAGAGAGTTCTGCATCAAGTGACAAGCGCGCATTCATTTGCGCCATCATCCCTGTTGATTCGAGAGTGGAAATTGCACCAGTCAAGCGAGGACATGTCGCATAATAAAAAGTAGGAAAAGGAGTGCCATCTGCTAACCGTGGCTCAGTTTCGACCACCGCAGGCTTTCCGCAAGGGCATCGATAGGCAATTGCATGAACATCTCTAGGAGTGCGACCTAGCTGATTTTCAATGCAATCCAAGTCATCGGGAGTTGCTTGCTTCACCGCACGCCTGTTTCAGTGATGGATGAAATAAGACGCTCATACCACGGCAATCCATTGGGCAAATCCTTAGCAATCGCAGTGGTTTGGGTTGTTGCCGTGCTTTGCGACGAATCCGTCACGATGTATTGACGCTCGCCGGGCATGATGAAGTGCAATCTTTCGCGTGCTTGAGATTTCACATAGGCAGGATCTCGCCAGAGTTGAAGTTGTCGAGTTGCATCTGCAACTGCTGCATCGCTGGCATCAACTTGCGCTCTCAATGCGCTGATCTTGGCGCGTTGAGCAAAATAATGTTGAGTTGGTGGGGCAAGTGTGAGTGCAAGTATGAAAAGAACAATCCCCAGAGCCATTGCACGACCAGAGCCACTTCGGCGTGAATATCCCGAGCGACGCTTGGCCATAACTTATGCGCTAAATCGTGGGAAGGCTGTGCGACCTGCATATCGCGCACCTTCATCTAGTTCTTCTTCAATGCGAAGCAGTTGGTTGTATTTGGCAACTCGTTCGCTTCGCGCAGGTGCACCAGTTTTGATCTGGCCACAATTAGTTGCAACCGCAAGGTCGGCGATAGTCGTATCTTCGGTTTCACCAGAGCGATGGCTCAGCATGGAGCGATAATTTGCACGGTGCGCCAAATCAACGGCATCGAGAGTTTCTGTCAGAGTGCCAATTTGGTTTACCTTAACTAAGAGTGCATTTGCTGTGTTGCTTGCAATTCCTTTTGCAAGGCGGAGAGGGTTTGTTACAAAAAGATCATCTCCAACGATTTGGACTTTAGAGCCTAACGATGAAGTCATCTGCGCCCATCCGGCCCAATCTTCTTCATCGAGTGGATCTTCAATAGAAACCAATGGATATGCGCTCACAAGTTCAGAGTAGTAAGCAATCATTTGCTCAGAAGTGCGCTGGGAACCTTCAAAAGTGTATTTTCCATCTTTGTGGAACTCGGTTGCGGCAACATCCATAGCAAGAGCAACATCTTTACCTGGCGCAAAGCCCGCTGCGCTAATTGCTTCAAGAATCAAGTCAAGGGCTGCGCGATTGCTTTCAAGGTTAGGAGCAAATCCACCTTCATCGCCAACGCTCGTGGCAAGGCCACGCTTTTTCAAAACGGCCTTCAGGGCGTGATATATCTCGGCGCCCCAACGCAATGATTCGCTAAAAGTGGCTGCACCAATAGGTGCAACCATAAATTCTTGAATATCAACGTTTGTATCTGCATGTGCTCCACCGTTGAGAATATTCATCATAGGAACGGGCAACAGGTGTGCATTAGGTCCACCGAGATATCTAAAGAGTGACAGGTCGGCACTTTCGGCAGAAGCTTTTGCCACAGCAAGGGAGACACCTAAAATTGAGTTAGCTCCAAGGCGCGACTTATTTGGAGTTCCGTCCAACGCGATCATGCAATCATCAACGAGGCGTTGATCTTGTGCATCAAGGCCCATCACTGCAGGTGCAATTTCATCTAATACAAATGCGACGGCTTTTTCAACACCTTTACCGCCATAGCGTTTGCCGCCATCACGCAATTCGGCTGCTTCAAAGGCGCCGGTAGATGCGCCACTTGGTACTGCCGCACGAGCTTGTGTGCCATCTTCTAATTCGATCTCAACTTCAATCGTTGGATTTCCACGAGAATCGAGAATTTCACGAGCTCCGAGAGCTTCAATGATGGCCACGGTATATCTCCTTCAGGGCTTGCAACAAAAACGAAAGATCAACGCTGATCGCGGGCTTATCCTACCGTGCTTTCAATTTCGGATATCTCTGCAATGAGGGCGCGAGCCGAAGCACGAAGTGCCCCTTCTGGATCAACACCATTGGCCATCGCCCATGCAATTGTTGCGAGCAGAACTTCACCCACTGCCTGTTCGCTTGCAACCTTAGGTGTGGAAATATCTTTCGGCAAATTCAAGGTGATCTTGTTCTTCTCTGCGCGATATAACAACTTAGCAACGAGAGGCAAGGCAGGTTGTGCCAACGGGACGCCTTCAACGGCTGAGGTTCTGCCCTTTTCAATGGCTTTTAGGGCTTCCCAGTTTTCTAGGACTTCATCGCTCGATGAAACTTTCACATCACCAAAAACATGAGGGTGTCTGCGGATTAACTTATCGGCAACTGTTTGTGCAACATCTTCGATCGAGAACGGATCTGTTGGGTGTTCTTGCGCCATTCTTGAATGGAAATAAACCTGCAACAAGACATCGCCAAGTTCTTCGCGCATAGCTTCGCGATCATTTGTTTCGACGGCTTCTACATATTCGTAGGATTCTTCCAGCAAAAACTTGAGCAAAGACTCATGAGTTTGTTCGGCATCCCACACACAACCACCTGGTGAGCGAAGTTGATCCATCACCGCAACGAGTCGTTGCAAGTGAGAGATCGTCATGGGGTTTTAGGAGGTGCTGCGGCTGGAGAGTTAGCTGAACTTGCAGAATCAGTAGCAACGATGTCGCCAATGGTCGCATCCCATTTACCGTAACGAGGATTGACAGTGACTTTAAGTTCGTTCGCTTTCTTAACCATCAATTTTTGAATTTCTGCCCCAACGTTGTCGGCAGCAACGCCAGCAGCAGTTGCTGCAGTAGAAAGTTTTTCGGAGATGATAATTAATTCTAAATAAGAATTAAGATCTGCTTTTGCGATTCCAGCACCAACAAGGGCAGTAGGTAACTTAGCAATTCCCCCTACCTGAGTGATGATGGTTGCACGGCGCTGATCGATCTCTGCCTTGGTGACGGAAATTTTTCCTTCAGCCGCTACGGCGCGAAGGAGAATTTCTACTACATGGAAACGAAGTTGGCTGCGATTAAGAGTCTCGCCGGTTTCTACCTGCATACCGGCTGTGCTGACTTTTGCACGCTCTGCGATCACTGCATCAACACTTTTTTGTACAGATGCTTGAGTGATTTTTTCAGATCCAACAGATGCAGCTTCTCCTACTTGAGAGCAGCCAGACAGTAATAGCGCTGTGGCAACGCTCAAGATGGCAATAACTTTTCTCACGGAGTGCTCACTTTCGTTGGGGGGACCAATAAATTCTGCATCGCCTCGGTCGCCCAGGGCAGAAGAGAAGTATCCACTATCTCATCGATTTTTGATAACGGGCCCCATGATTGGGCTGCGGGAAAGGCTATCAAGACAGTATTGGTCGCAGATTTATAGAGTGATCCCGGATACATTCGATTGAGACGAAGTTGTGAAGATTCTGGGAGTTTGGCCGGTGCTAATCGTAAGAACTTCCCGTGCAGAACTACTTCAGTAAGTTTGAAAGCTTTAGCAACTGCTCGAAGTTGTGCCACACCCAGTAGAGATTGCGCCTCGATGGGTAATGGGCCGAATCGATCTATCAACTCTGCTCGAATCTCATCAACGACCTCTGCGCTAGCCACATCGGCAAGACGACGATAGAGATCTAAGCGAATGCGCTCTCCAGGAACATACTCGTGAGAAAGATGCGCATTAATCGGAAGTTCGACTTTGCACTCAAGATTTTTTTCATCAGTTTCCATGATTCCACTCTTGTAATCCTGTACTGCTTCTCCAACCATCCGCATGTAAAGATCAAAACCTACATCGGCAATGTGCCCAGATTGTTCTCCTCCGAGTAAATTGCCAGCTCCTCGTATTTCTAGGTCTTTCAGTGCCACCCGCATACCAGAACCTAAATCTGTATTTGCTGCAATAGTCGTAAGTCGATCGTGTGCCAATTCTGAAAGTGGCTGATCCGTGGGATATAGAAAGTACGCGTATGCCCTTTCACGTCCTCGACCAACACGACCGCGCAACTGGTGAAGTTGAGATAATCCAAATAAATCTGATCTCTCCACGATCAATGTGTTGGCGTTAGCAATATCGAGCCCGCTCTCCACAATCGTTGTGCAAACCAAGACATCAAAATCACGATTCCAAAAACCTAAAATGACATCCTCGAGCATGTGCTCACCCATCTGCCCGTGAGCAACACGAATGCGTGCCTCCGGAATAAGAGTTTGCAAATGAGTTGCCGCGCGATCAATGGATTCAACTCGGTTGTGGATGTAGAAAACTTGACCATCTCTTAATAGTTCACGCCTAATTGCTGCCGAAATCTGCGGCTCTTCACTGGGGCCCACATAAGTCAAAATTGGATGGCGCTCCTCGGGTGGTGTTGTAATAGTGGACATCTCACGAATCCCAGTTACTGCCATCTCGAGTGTGCGTGGGATAGGTGTTGCCGACATCGCGAGAACATCTACGGAGGTGCGCAACTTCTTCAAAGATTCTTTCTGCTCCACTCCAAAGCGTTGTTCTTCATCGACCACCACAAGTCCTAAATCCTTAAATACAACATCAGCCGAAAGCAATCGGTGTGTGCCGATGATGACATCTACTGTTCCGGCTGCTAGACCGCTTAAGACTTCTTTGCTTTCTTTTGCGGAATTAAATCGAGATAGCCCGGCTACCTTTAATGGGAAGCCAGAATATCTCTCAGAAAAAGTTGTCGTGTGCTGTTGCACTAGCAAAGTGGTTGGAACGAGAACTGCTACTTGCTTTCCATCTTGGACTGCTTTGAATGCGGCGCGGATTGCGATCTCCGTTTTACCGTAGCCAACATCTCCGCAAATGATCCGATCCATGGGAAATGGTCGCTCCATGTCTTTCTTTACTTCATCAATAGTCGAGAGTTGATCGGCTGTTTCGACATATGAAAAGGCATCTTCTAGCTCGCGCTGCCACGGCGTATCTGGAGAGAATGCGAAACCTGGCGTACTTGTGCGAGCGGCGTAGAGGCGAATGAGTTCTCCTGCAATTTCTCGTACCGCTTTGCGTGCACGACCCTTTGCCTTTTGCCACTCCCCGCTACCAATGCGATGAACTGTGGGTGATTCACCACCAACATATTTACTTACTTGTTCGAGTGAATCTGTTGGCACAAAAATTCGATCACCTGGTTGACCGCGTTTTACTGAGGCATATTCAATTACTAAATATTCACGAGTTACTCCTGCTGTTGTGCGGTGCGCTAGTTCTATGTAGCGACCAATGCCATGTTGCTCGTGAACAACGAAGTCTCCCGCCCGAAGTTCGAGCGGATCCACCGCTTGTTTCCGACGAGATGGAAGACGATCTCCATCTTTTCCACTGCCTTTATGCCCCGATATATCTCGCTCTGTAATGAACAGAACTTCAGCGGCATGAGAAAGAAATCCGTGACTCAGTGCCGACGTTGTGACATGGACGGTGCCTCGCGTTGGCTGTTGGGCTAAATCACTCACCATTCGAACGGGCAAGTCGGCACTTTTGAATATGTCGCCAAAACGCTCGGCCATACCGGCACCAAGGGCCGAAAAAACAATCGCGTGGTTGTGAGAAATAGATTCTGCAATCAGTGAAAGAGTCTTTTCAACATCTCCCCGCATTGGCTCGATGGGTGCACAATCTAAGAAATGGGTTTCTTGATCTAAATCACTTCCAAAAGAATTGAAGCTACGGGATCGTAGATGAAAATCTCCCAGTTGTTGAGTGATTTCTTCCCAAGACAGATATGTGCCGTCCCCATCATGCAAGGGCGACACTGCTCCATTTGCAGCATTAGACCATGATGCCGCAAGAAATTCTTTGTTTGTCGCTAAAAGGTCAGTGGATCGAGATCGGATTCGTTCTTGATCTAAGAATATAACTTCAGTATTTTCAAGAGCGCGTTCGATAATACTTTCTTGTCGCTCCACCAGAAGTGGAATCAGAGATTCCATGCCTTCGGTGACGATGCCTTCGGCAATCCGATCACAGACTTCTTTTGCTGCCGGAAACATCTCGTGCAATGTTTTTGCTTTTTCTCTCACGGAGGCTGTGAGCAACAATTCGCGGCAAGGGTAGATTGGAAGGGCCTCGAGAACTGGGACTAGAGAGCGTTGATCAGATACATCAAAATAACTTAACTCATCTATTTCATCCCCGAAGAAATCAATCCGAATCGGATGCGCCGACAGTGGTAAGAAGATGTCGACGATCCCGCCCCGCACTGCGAATTCGCCTCGACGTTCGACCATCTCGGTTCGGGTGTAAGACAAATTTGATAAATGGGTGACGAGTTCATCCAGACTTTGCTCTTGGCCTTTACCCAGAGACAAAAGAGGTGATTTTGCAAGGTCTGCAATGAAGCGATGGATGAGGCCGCGAGCAGGAGTAACAATGATGGGATGAAGTGCTTGCGGATGGGATCGTTGATGTTCTATTTGATAAAGGGCATGAATTCTTTTTGCAACAGTGTCACTACGCGGGCTTAAGCGCTCGTGCGGAAGCGTTTCCCATGCCGGAAATTCAAAAACGTTGTCGTGCAAAACGCGTAATTCTGCTGCTAAATCTTCCGCCCCTCGACTTGATGCCGTGACAACAATGAGGGGGCGATCCTTTGCGCACATCGCAAGGAGGAACGGATACACGGCAGGGGGCGCAACGATGGTGTGCGAATCCGCAAGGGCATCGATGACTTCTCCGCTATGTGACAAAGTTGCAAGTAAGCCCCGCACCTATGCCCTCCATTCACGCGACAAATGCCAACTAACCCCACTTCCGAAAAGGATGGAGGGGGCTAGTGAGAGTCTAGAGCACAAACACCTGAGATGATTAGGCCTATGTCTGCTGAAAATGCGCTGATGGAGCAATCCAATGATGACGCCGAGCTTCGTAGCGATGTACGAAAACTTGGTGACTTACTTGGTCAATCATTAGTTCGCCAAGAAGGCCGCAAACTTCTCGAACTTGTTGAGGCTGTCCGTAAATCAGTTCGCGAAGGCGGCGGGGAAGAACTTCTCTCCAACATTAGCGTTGAAGAAGCAGTGCAACTTGTGCGCGCTTTTAGTACCTACTTTCACCTTGCAAACGTTGCTGAACAAGTACACCGTTCGCGAATATTGGCGCAGGCCCGCGCCGAAGGTGGATCGTGGCTCACGCGCGCCGTTGATAAAATTGTCCTCGCTCAAGAAAAACCAGTACTAGGACATGAGATTTCACAAGCAGATATCGCGAATTGGCTTTCTGATTTCATGGTTCGCCCGGTATTTACTGCGCATCCGACAGAGGCAGCACGTCGTTCTATATTAGGAAAACTTGGACAGATTGCTCAACTTCTCGATCAAGGCGCATCAGATGTACAAGAGCGACGACTTGAAGAAACTGTCGATCTTTTATGGCAGACAGATGAACTTCGACTTGGGCAACCAGAACCGCTTGATGAGGCGATGAATGCTCTCTACTACTTAGACGATCTCTTCACTCTTACGATTCCTGACGTTCTCGATGAGTTTGCTCGCGAACTTAAACGGCTTGGGATAGAGCTAAACCCACATGCGCGCCCGCTTTCCTTTGGTACCTGGATTGGCGGTGACCGTGATGGAAATCCCAACGTCACGCCAGAGGTCACTCGACAAACGATGGTCTTGCAAGTGGGGCACTCTATCCGCGTGACCTTGGCTGCAATGGCGCAGATTCGTCAAATACTTTCAATCTCGACTCGTATCGTAGGAGTTTCCAAGGAGCTAGAAGATTCAGTAGAAAAAGATTTAATTGCACTCCCGGAAATAGAAGCGCGTTTTCGCAGAATTAATGCTGAGGAGCCCTACCGCCTCAAGGCAACAGCAATTGTGCATCGACTTAATTTGACTCGTGAACGCCATGCCAACGGCGGCGCCCATGTTCCGGCTCGTGATTACAAAGATACGCATGAGCTCATTGCAGATCTTTCCTTGATGCGTGATTCTCTTTTCTCCAACAAAGGAGAGTTAATCGCCACCGGCCTCCTTGAGCGCACAATACGTACTGTTGCTGCCTTTGGCCTCACCCATGCAACGATGGATATTCGCGAACACTCCAATGCCCATCATCATGTTTTGACCCAACTATTAGGTAAGTCATATTCAGAAAAGACGCCTGCACAACGCTATGACCTTCTCGGTGATCGTTTAAGTGCGAAAGATACTTTGGATACGAAATCACTTGATCCTACGGCTAGAAAAACTCTCGATACTTTTGTCGCAATCGATGATTTGATCGATCGTTTTGGCCCAGAGGCAATTGAGACTTACATCGTCTCGATGACTAAAGGGGCGGATGATCTCCTTGCTGCTGTCGCGCTAGCCAAAGAAGCCGGCCTTATTGATCTGAGTAAGAACAAGGCACTGATTGGTTTTGCGCCGCTACTAGAGACAGTTGCAGAACTACGATCAGCCGATGTAATTCTCGATGCGCTCTTAAAGCAACCTGCCTATCGCAAGATTGTTGCCCTGCGTGGTGACACACAAGAAGTGATGTTGGGATATTCGGACTCAAATAAGGATGCCGGAATTGCAACGAGCCAGTGGGAAATTCACCGTGCGCAACGTCGATTGCGCGATGTTGCAATTGCTCATGGTGTGAAATTACGTCTCTTCCACGGTCGCGGTGGTTCAGTTGGTCGCGGTGGTGGTCCAACATATGACGCACTTATTGCCCTCCCATGGGGATCAGTGGATGGTCAGATAAAAATGACTGAGCAGGGTGAAGTCATTAGCGACAAATATTCGTTGCCATCGCTTGCACGCGAAAATGTTGAGCTCTCTCTTGCCGCAGCACTTGAGGCAACAGTTCTCAATCGCGGGCCTCGTCAAAGTCCAGAAGATTTAGATAAGTGGAATGCATGTATGGACCTGGTGAGCGAGAGTTCCTTTGCTACTTATCGATCCCTTGTCGATCATCCTGATTTGCCCGCTTACTTTTATTCATCTACTCCGGTGGAACAACTAGGAGAACTTTTCTTAGGCTCTCGCCCATCACGTAGACCAGATGCAGCGATTGGCCTAGAAAGTTTGAGAGCAATCCCATGGGTATTTGGATGGACGCAATCGCGACAGATAGTTCCTGGTTGGTTTGGCGTGGGCAGTGGACTCAAAGCTGCACGGGAAGCAGGTAAGAGCGAAGTACTTGCTCAAATGCTGCACGAATGGCACTTCTTTAGAACCTTTATTAGCAATGTAGAGATGACAGTCACGAAGACTGATCTGGTTACCGCAGAGCGCTATGTCTCACGCCTAGTGCCAGAAGAACTTCAGCACTTTTTTGCCACTATAAAAGAAGAATTTGAACTCACTCAATCAGAGATCTTGAAGCTCACGGGCAAGAAGGAGCTTTTGGGTGATCAACCTTTGTTGGCTCGAACACTGCAAGTGCGCGATGCCTATCTAGCGCCATTACATCTGTTGCAGGTAAATCTACTTGAGCGAGTTCGCAGTGCTGGGGAAAATGCAGATCCCCTACTGCGACGCGCGCTATTGCTAACAATAAACGGCGTCGCAGCGGGGCTGCGTAATACGGGTTGAGTTAAGCGATCTGAGGCACTGTTGCAAGTGCTGCGTTAATTGATTCATCCGAGAGTTTGTGATCAACCATCTTTCCACCCAAGAATGCATCGTATGCAGCTAGGTCAAAGTGACCATGTCCGCATAGCGCAGTAAGAAGGACTTTCTCTTCCCCAGTTTCCTTGCACTCTTTGGCAAGGCGAATGATTTCGGCCAATGCGTGAGTTGGTTCTGGAGCAGGAACAATTCCTTCTGTACGAGCAAATTGAACTCCGGCTGCAAAGCAATCGAGTTGTCCAACAGCGACAGCATCCATCAATCCCAATTCGTAAACGTGGGAGATCAATGGAGCCATGCCGTGATAGCGAAGTCCACCAGCATGAATTGGGTCTGGCACAAAGTCATGTCCGAGGGTGTGCATCTTCATGAGTGGAGTCATACCCGCTGTATCGCCGAAGTCGTAGCGGTATTCGCCACGAGTTAGTGATGGGCATGATGCTGGTTCAGCGCCACGAACAAGAGTCTTCTTGCCCTTAGTCAGATTCTCGCGAATGAATGGGAATGCCAAACCTGCGAAGTTTGAACCTCCACCAGTACATCCGACGATCACATCTGGATAGTCGCCAACCTTTGCGAATTGCTTAAGAGCTTCTTCACCAATAATAGTTTGGTGTAAGAGAACGTGGTTGAGCACGCTACCAAGTGCGTAGTTAGTTGCTGGATCTTGCGCAGCAACTTCAACTGCTTCGCTAATTGCGATGCCGAGTGAGCCAGTGTGATTTGGATTCTTGGCAAGTTGATCGCGACCAGCCTGTGTGAGATTAGATGGAGAACGGTGAACCTTCGCACCAAAGAGCTCCATCATCATTCGACGGTAAGGCTTCTGGTCATAAGAAGCGCCTACTTGCCACACTTCTAGATCCATTCCAAAGAGAGCACATGCAAATGAAAGTGCGGTGCCCCATTGGCCAGCACCTGTTTCAGTTGTGAGCTTCTTTATTCCAGCTTGTGAATTGTAATAAGCCTGTGGCACAGCGGTATTTGGCTTATGTGAACCTGCTGGACTTACACCCTCGTACTTGTAGTAAATACGTGCAGGAGTGCCAAGTGCCTTTTCTAAATTATGTGCGCGAAAGAGTGGAGATGGTCGCCACAAACGATAAATTTCTTGAACTGCTTCTGGGATATCGATGTAACGCTCTGCAGTAACTTCCTGCATGATGAGTTCCATTGGAAACAAAGGTGCAAGTGCTTCTGGCCCAATTGGTTCGTGCGTTCCTGGGTGAAGCGGTGGTGGTGGCGGGGATGGCAAATCAGCGATCAAGTTGTACCACTGGGTTGGCATCTCGGATTCTTCGAGCAATATTTTGTGATCTTTACGTGAAGTCATGGCGGTGAGTGTATTGGGGTCGATCCCAAATCGTCTAGGTGTATTAGATATTGAAATCCTGTTGGGTAACCTCGAGCCCGCGAGTAATAAGGGATTCCACGGCGTCGGCTCCCCTGCCTACAAATTCTCCGAGCGCCTTCTTCTCTGCGCTGGCAAAAGCTTTCAAGACGAAATCCCCTGGATCTTGTTGCCCCATTGGACGGCCAATTCCCATGCGAATGCGGAAATAGTCTGGAGTTCCAAATGATGACGTTAAGGATTTCAATCCATTGTGGCCATTATCGCCTCCAGCAATCTTAATTCGGATTGCGGAAAAGGGAATATCTAATTCGTCATGGATCGCAATGATTTGATTGGGTGCAACTTTATAAAACTGCGCCAGGGCTTTGATGGGTCCGCCAGATTCGTTCATGTAGCTCATTGATTTTGCGACAATGACAGACTCGGCTTGTTCGCCCACGCCAAATTTAAACGCAGCGACCTCTGTGCGGGATTTGTGTGCAGACCAGCGAGATTTATGACGATTGGCCAACTCATCAACAACCATCTGACCAATATTGTGGCGTGTGGAGACGTAGTTATCTCCAGGATTTCCTAAACCAACAACAAGCCAGGCCATAGGTACAGGGTACTTTGCGAGTTGCTAAATCAGCCGATAGTCCAAGGCTTTAGAGCTTTGAGTTATTAATCTTTCTTATCTGCTGCGGGTGCAGCATCGCCAGCAGGAGCCGCAGCATCTGTTGCAGCAGCATCTGTTGCAGCAGGGGCAGCAGTTTCAAGATCATCATGGCTCGAGCGAACCGAAAGGTGAACTACAACCATGCGAGGATCACTGGTAAGTACAACACCTGCAGGCAATACAACATCTCCTGCATAGAGTGAGCTACCTGCAACAAGCCCGGTGAGATCCAATGCCAAGAATGCTGGAATCGATGTTGCTTCAGTTTCAATTTCAATTGAAGTGCTGTTGTGCTCAAGAATTCCATCGCGATCGTATTCGCCAGATGTATGAATAGGTACATCTACTACAACGCGCTCTCCACGACGAACTATGACAAGGTCAACGTGCTCGAGAGTGCCCTTAATCGCGTGACGGACAATTGCCTTAGGCAATGTGAGTTCGGTCTTTCCTTCTACGACAACATCAAGAAGAACGTTGGTGGTCTTCAGGGCAAGTCCTAGTTCCTTAGCAGGAAGAGCAATGTGTGCTGGCTTTGCGCCATGGCCATAGATAACAGCAGGTACTAATCCATCGCGACGTGCGCGACGTGAGGCGCCTTTACCAAATTCGGTACGGCTAACGCCATTGATGCTGATCTCGGCCATTTTTAATCTCCTCTAGAAATACCTTCGGGCTGAACACGTTGGTTTCGAAGAGGGATTGCATACGCATACTCGACATTCACAAGCCGTCGATTACGGTCTTCTTACCCTCGCCGGAACGATGCTGAGGTTAGCGAATAAGGGTGCGCTGGGGCAAATCGGGTCTAGCTCAAGCCATCAAAGAGGCTGGTAACCGAACCGTCTTCGAAGACCTCTTTGATCGCACGTGCAAGAAGCGGCGCGATAGGCAAAATAGTGAGGCGATCAAAGTGGCTCTCTTCTGGGATCGGCAGAGTATCCGTGATGACAACTTCGCTGACTTTGGAATCTCTCAATCGCTCAATCGCAGGACCAGAAAGAACGGCGTGCGTTGCAGCAACAATGACTTCTTTGGCTCCCTCGTTAAAGAGCGCGTCAACAGCTTTAGTAATGGTGCCTGCGGTATCAATCATGTCGTCAATAACTACGCACGTTTGTCCCTGCACATCGCCAACTACGCGACCAGTCACTGATTCATTAGGGATGCGTGGGTCACGAGTTTTGTGGATGAAGGCAATTGGACATCCACCAAGAAGGTCAGACCAACGTTCTGCAACTCGGACGCGGCCTGAATCTGGAGAAACGATAGTTAGACGTGAACGATCAACTTTGCTTCCCACGTAATTTGCAAGAAGTGGAAGCGCAAAGAGGTGATCCACTGGGCCGTCAAAGAATCCTTGAATTTGCGAGGTATGTAAGTCAACAACCATCAAGCGATCAGCCCCTGCGGTCTTGAATAGATCTGCCATCAAGCGGGCAGTGATTGGTTCGCGTCCACGGTGCTTCTTATCTTGACGGGCATATCCATAAAATGGAGCGACAACAGTGATGCGCTTAGCCGATGCACGCTTGAGCGCATCCACCATGATGAGTTGTTCCATGATGTGTTTGTTAACTGGGCTTGCATGACTTTGAATAACAAATGCGTCACTGCCTCTAACGCTTTCTTCGAAGCGAACAAATATTTCACCGTTAGCAAAATCGTAGGCAGATGTTGGTGTAAGAGGAATGCCTAACTCGGATGCGACTTGCTCTGCTAGCTCAGGGAATGCGCGACCTGTAAATATTCGAAGTCGCTTTTCGGAGGCGAGTTTGAGTTCGCTCATGAAGTTGGCTTTCCTTTCTCGGCGTTTGGCTTTGCTGCTTTGGCTGATAAAGTGCCGGCTCGCTTACGCAAGACCCACCCTAAGACATTTCGCTGCTTTGCTCTGCCAACTCCGATCGCGCCCGATGGCACGTCTTCGGTGATGACTGAACTCGCCGCCGTGTACGCGCCATCTCCGATCGAAACTGGAGCAACAAGGACTGTGTCGCTTCCGATTCGGACATGGTCTCCCACGACGGTTTGATGCTTATTTACTCCGTCATAGTTTGCGAAAATTGTTCCTGCACCAATATTTGTTCCAGTGCCGATTGTGGCATCCCCCACGTAGGAAAGATGTGGGACTTTGGAGCCTTCGCCCACTGTTGAATTCTTCATCTCAACAAAAGATCCCACGCGACTTCCGGTAGCTAAATCAGAACCTGCGCGAAGGAATGTGTACGGACCAACTTTGGCATCCTTACCGATTGTTGCACCAACACAATATGACTCAAGAACGCTGGCCCCCGGCCCTACCGCACAATCAATCAGGGTCGAACGTGGACCAATGATCGCACCGCTCGCAATTGTGGTTTCGCCCGAAAGCGCGGTGCCAGGATAAATGACCGCATCTGTGGCAATTTCCACTGTTGCATCAATCCATGTTGTTGTTGGATCAATCATGGTGACACCTTCGCGCATCCATTGATCATTGATCTGATCTCGCAGGAGCGCTGCGCATTCGGCCAATTGCACGCGGTCATTGACGCCAAGAATCTCAACAGAATCTGGTGTGAGGACGGGCAGGATGCGATCGCCACCTTTACGAAGGATTTCGATGACGTCGGTCAAATAAAGTTCACCTTGAGCATTTGTACTAGAAAGCTTTCCAATTGCTCCATGAAGTTTCGCAAGATCAAATACGTAGACCCCGGAATTGATCTCCTCGATCGCTTGTTCAACTTCACTTGCATCGCGGTCTTCAACGATGCGCACTAAATCTCCGTTGTCGGCGCGAATCACGCGACCATAACCTGTGGGATCAGGAAGTTCTGCAGTCAATACTGTTGCAGCAAAGCCGCCCTCGTTATGCGCAGCAATGAGTTGCGTCAACGAACTTCCAGATAGGAGTGGTGTATCGCCAGCAAGAATTAACACAGTGCCAGTTTTCGAGGCATCTGCGAGCGCCAATTGAGCAGCGTGCCCAGTGCCGCCACGGCGATCTTGTAAAACTGTTTTGGCCTTCGGTGCTACAAGGGAAAGATGTTCTTCCACTTGTTCACGGCCTGCACCAATGACTACGCGAATTTCTTTTGGCGAAAGATCATCGAGAGCGGCGAGAACATGTCCGAGTAATGTGCGACCCGCGATGGAATGCAAAACCTTTGGCGTAGTTGATTTCATACGCGTGCCTTCGCCCGCTGCTAAGACGATTGCGTAATCCAGCCTGGTCACTTCAAGCTCCCACCGCTAGCGCTAATGGATCCTTACCTGTCATAGCCTAATTGCTTACATCGCCACTTTCGTTGGCTTTGCAATGTTGCGCTCCGCCACCAGGTATCGATCCTGGACCCTGGGCTTCAAAGGCCCATGTGCTAGCCACTACACAATGGCGGAACCCGTATTCTCCCGTATCGGCACCACTGCTTTTGACCACTACCGTTGGCTATTATGAAATTGATCGCGCCCGCCAACCTGCCATCATGCGGGATTTCGATCCGTCAAAACTCCGTGGGAGATCACTTGAGCGGCATTCATATGAGGATCGCAATGAGGCGTCTCGATGCGTGATGAAGTAGATCGCCTCGTATCGGCATGGAAGCGAGAGCGGCCCGATCTGGATTTCTCACCCCTTGAAGTATTGAGCCGCATCACTCGCATTGCACGACATTTGGATATTGCACGACGAAAAGCCTTCGCTGATCTTGATACATGGGGGTTTGATGTTCTTGCAGCTCTTCGACGTGCGGGAGATCCCTATCAACTCTCTCCCGGTGCGCTGATGCAAGAAACGATGGTTACCAGCGGCACTATGACCAATCGTTTAGACCGATTAGAAGAATTGGGTCTCATTACTAGAAAAGCTGATCCGAAAGATGGCCGCGGAAGTTTAGTAAAGCTCACAAAGAGTGGGGTCAGAGCAGTTGATGCGGCCATGGAAGATCTACTTATGCGCGAACGAGAATTTCTTAAATCTCTCACTAAAGCAGAACGCGCACAACTGGCTGATGCATTGAGCGAACTCGCGGCTCCCTTTGATGAAAATAATCAATAATTAATTTACTTCAATAACTTTTGCGCCATGTACTGGTCCACTGGCACGAGTGACGTTTCCGACAACTCCGCTAGATGTGAGCGCAACTGAAAGATCGAGCGCATGGTCTTCATCAGCGACCAGGAATGCAACTGTCGGGCCCGACCCAGAAACAATTGAACCTAGAGCGCCGTACTCGCTTCCAACATCGAGAATTAGTCGAAGGGCTGGACGAAGTGAACATGCCGCTGGTTGTAAATCATTAATTAATCCTTTTCCTAAAGCCGCGCTATCGGCGGCAAGAAGTGCTTGTAGTAATTGATCACTCGCGTGCGGAGTCGCAACATCTAATCCAGCGCGCAAACGATCACATTCCTCGTAGACCGCTGGTGTTGAAAGGCCCACCGAAGAAAGGGCAAGGACCCAGTGATAAGTACCTCGAGAAAGTGCAGATGTCACTTGATCGCCGCGCCCTCTACCGACAGCGGTGCCTCCGGTTAACATAAAAGGAACGTCGCTACCAATTTGTGCAGCAATTGCGTGCATCTCATCGCGTGTAAGTCCCAAAAGAAAAATCGCATCAATTGCCAGAATCGTCGCTGCTGCATCGGCACTTCCACCTGCCATACCGCCTGCAACAGGGATTGATTTCCTAATTTCAATAGATAAATCTGCAGGGAGATCAAATTTTTCACACATTAAGACGGCAGCTTTTGCCGAAAGGTTTGTCGCATCACCTGGCACCCCGTGCGTGTGATCTCCAGAGAGCGAGATGGTAATTCCCGTTCCAGGCTCGGTTCGAGTCACGGTCACATCGTCAAAGAGCGATATTGCTTGGAAAACTGTCACGATGCCGTGAAAGCCATCTTTCTCTTTTGGACCAACTGATAGCTGAAGGTTTACTTTTCCGGGAACACGGACAACTACGCTTTGTGGAACCACAATTGTCATATTAAGACCCTAGTGCCAATTCAAGTTTGGCTTTGGCAATGGCGCAATAATCTTCTATTACCAAAGATTCTCCCCGAAGCGTTGGATCGATTCCAGCCTTCACTAATACCGCCTCTGCGTGTATGGAGCTACCTAACCAGTTGCTCAACGCAGAGCGAAGCATCTTTCTCCTTTGCGCAAATGCACCATCAATGGCCGCAAATACATCAGAACGCATCGATTCGTCAGTAGGTGCTGCGTGCCTGACAAAGCGCACCAACTTCGAATCAACGTTAGGGATTGGCCAAAAAACAGAACGCGAGATTGCTCCAACGTGAGACATTTGCGCCCACCATGCCGCTTTCACGCTAGGAATTCCATAATCTTTCGTTCCGGGTCGTGCAACGAGGCGATCAGCGACTTCTGCCTGAACCATTACAACACCAGATGTGATGGAGGGGAACTTCTCTAAATAGTGCAACAAAACTGGGACAGAGATGTTGTATGGCAAATTTGCAACAAGCACCGTAGGTTTCACGGAAAGCTGATCAACGTGCAAAGCATCTTCATTAATCACAGTGAGGTTTTGACTAGATGGCGAATGAGATGCCACCGTCGTCGGTAGTTGAGATGCAAGGCGGGTATCAATTTCAATTGCTGTCACGCTCTTAGCCGCTTCTAGCAGCGCCAATGTGAGAGAGCCCAACCCCGGACCAATCTCGAGAGCAACGTCCTCTGCATCAATTTGTGCCAAGCGAACAATCTTTCGGCAAATGTTTGCATCGATAACGAAGTTTTGACCCAGCGATTTTGCAGGCCGCAGGTCTAATTGAGCAGCAAGGGCGCGGATCTCACTGGCTCCGAGCAAAGTAGTCATCGAGAAAACGAGCCGAATATGCGCTCAGCATTAGCGCCCAGCGCGCTAGCCAATTCTCCAAGATCTGCTTGGCGCTCAACCGCCATTGCGCGCACGATTGTTCCAATCTGTGCGGGGGAATTTGCGGCACCGCGATGTGGCATCGGAGTTAAGAATGGCGAGTCTGTCTCTACTAATAATTGATCCAGGGGCACTAACTTCACGGCTTCGCGCAATAGCGGTGCATTCTTAAATGTCAGAGTTCCTGCAAAAGACAAGATGTATCCACGGTCTATGCACGTTTTTGCCATTTCAACATCTCCAGAAAAACAGTGAAATATCGTCTTGGCTGGAGCCCCAACTTCTAGCAAAATCGAAAGAACATCCTCGTGCGAATCACGATCGTGAATCACTAGTGCCTTGTTAGTTTTCTTTGCTAGTTCAATATGCCACTTAAATGACTCTTGCTGAGTGTGGCGAAGTTCAGGAGGCGTCCGAAAATAATCAAGGCCTGTTTCACCAATTGCGCGCACACGAGGATGTTGTGCTAATTCTTCAATAACGGCTAAATCAACAGGGAGATTTTTTACAACTGGTGCCTCATTTGGGTGCAAAGCGACTGCTGCTAAAACACGATCATCCCAATGTTCTGCTGCTTTTACACACCAACGAGATTGCTCCGCCGAATATCCCACTTGCACAACACGATCAATGCCGACACTGGCTGCTTGTTCCAAGATCTCTCCAACTTCCTTTGAGTCAGGAGCGGTGTCGGTGATGATTTCCAAATGTGCATGCGAATCAACAGTAGCCACTGGAAGTGGTTCAGGAAGTGGGGCTAGTGGACGATCGGTATCTCTATCGTGGCGATCGGCCATCTGATTACTCGATTACATCAAGGCGAGGAAACAAAACCGCGCTCTTAGTGACAACGCAACCAGGTGGAAGCTGACCCCATGTGGAAGTGTGAGAGATTTGTTGCAATCCAATGGGGCCCAGGGTTTCGTTGGCGCCCAAACTTTGCCAGAGGATTTCGCATGTTTGCGGCATAACAGAATTGAGCAATACAGCAAGCGCCCTTAAAGATTCAGCAGTGTTGTAGAGAACTGCTTCTAAAGCTTGCTTGTTTGCTGGATCTTTAGCCAATACCCACGGTTGCTTCTCTGTCACAAAACCGTTCACCTTCTTACAAAAATCCATAATGGCGTTAATCCCGCCCTGAAAATCTAACGCGCACATTGCTTCATCGGCCTTTGAGACGGTTTCCTTCAGGGCAGCTTCTAGGCCTGCATCATTGCTGCGAGCGGGAAGTATTCCAGCACAATACTTTTCTACCATCGCAGAAAGTCGAGAAGCTAGGTTTCCAAAGTCGTTTGCTAGTTCGCTTGTATAGCGCGCACTCATATCTTCCCAAGAAAAAGACCCATCGGTTCCAAATGGAATTGCTCGCAAGAAGTAATACCGAAAAGCGTCGACTCCGAAGTGATCGGTGATGTCGCTAGGAGCGATACCGGTGAGCTTGCTCTTACTCATCTTCTCGCCACCCACAAGCAACCACCCGTGAGCGAAAACCTTTTTAGGAACATCCAACCCAGCCGCCATTAACATCGCGGGCCAGATAACCGCATGAAAGCGCAAGATATCTTTTCCAACTAGATGGACATCAGCTGGCCAAGTCTGTGCAAACTTCCTTCCACCTTCACTTGTTGGTTCATCTCCTAAGCCAACAGCAGTTGCGTAGTTAAGAAGGGCATCAAACCAAACATAGACAACTTGATCGGTATCCCATGGAACAGGAATTCCCCAATCAAAGGTTGAGCGAGAGATTGAAAGATCCTTCACGCCGCTTTCTAGAAACGATACAACTTCATTGCGTGCGCTCTCTGGCTGGCAGGCATCTGGGTTAGCACGGTAGTGGGCAAGCAGTGGCTCTACAAATGCAGATAGGCGGAAGAACCAATTGTTTTCATTTACTAATTCCACTGGTTTGCTATGAATCGGACAGAGTTTCTCACCATTGCTATCAACGAGATCATTTTCTAATTTAAATTCTTCGCAGCCAACGCAATAGGGACCTTCATATTTTCCGGCGTAAATGTGCCCAGCATCTTTTAGACTTTGAAGAAAGCGTTGAACTCGCTCTGTATGTCTGACTTCAGTGGTGCGAATAAAATCATCGTTGGCGATATTCAAGGCACGCCAATTGGGTTTCCATGCAGTCTCTACGAGGCGGTCAACCCAATCTTGTGGCGTCACCTTATTTTGATCAGCGGTGCGCATTACCTTTTGGCCGTGCTCATCAGTTCCAGTTAAGAACCAGACCGCTTCTCCACGTTGACGGTGCCAACGAGTGAGGACATCTCCGGCAACAGTTGTATAGGCATGGCCAATGTGAGGAGCATCATTAACATAATAAATAGGCGTTGTAAGATAGAACGCTTTAGTCGATGCTGAGGTCACGTGGATATCTTAGAGGTTGATTTCGAATCCACCATCGCCGCAAAAACCACGCGTTTAGGCATTGAAAACTCATCTGCCACGGCAGCAATCGCAGATTTGCGATCCATTCCTGCGGCTTCGAATTCGCGAACACGTGACACAACGGCACTTGTTGAGGCTTGCGCAGAGTCTTTCACTGCTCCTGCCATCACAATCGTAATTTCACCCAAGACCTCATTGGTTTGCGCCCAAGTCAACAGCTCTTCCAAATTACCGCGAATTGTTTCTTCATACTTTTTAGTCATTTCGCGACAAATAACTGCCATACGATGTGGCCCAAAAACTTCTACGGCATCAGTGAGTGCATCGGATAATCGATGAGGTGCTTCAAACCAAATTATTGTCCGCTCTTCATGGCGTAGGTTGTCAAAGAACTTTTGTCGCGCACCCAATGCGCGAGGTGAAAAACCTTCAAAAAGAAATCTATCTGTGGGAAGTCCCGACAGAGCTAGAGCCATAGTGACTGCGCTGGGACCTGGAATCACTGTGACTTCAATGTTTTGTGCAATTGCATCGCGCATCAATCGATAGCCCGGATCACTAATGGTCGGCATGCCCGCATCGGATACGACGAGCACAGACGCGCCAGTGGCTAGAACAGTTAAAATCTCGGGGGTCCGTTCTTGCTCATTGCCTTCAAAGAAAGAAAGTACGCGCCCTTTAAAATCGATCTCAAGGTCTGAACATAATCGATGAAATTTCCTCGAGTCCTCCGCGGCCACAATCGTTGCTTCTTCAATCGCCGTCCTTAAGCGGGCGCTTGCATCGCCAATATTGCCAAGAGGCGTCGCGGCCAGGATCAAACTCATGTCGCAATCCTCTCAGTAAGAGTGCGTCTCGCGCTTAGGCTAATGCCATGGCTGCCATCATGATTGCGATCCTTTCGTTCGGACTTCGGATCTGGCATCTCGGTACACCAAAGGGTTTCGTATTTGATGAGGTTTATTACGTTGATGGTGCGCGTGACCTCTTGCGCTACGGCGTTGAAGTTAAGGGAGCCTCGCCGGAATTTATTGTTCATCCCCCAGTTGGCAAGTGGTGCATTGGTTTAGGCATCAAGCTATTTGGCAACAACGAATTTGGTTGGCGAATCAGCAGCGCAATCGTGGGATCACTTACCATTATTCTTGTCGCCAGAATTGCATTACGGATCTTTCAATCACGCCGCTTTAGTACCTTAGCGGCTTTGTTAATGTCTCTCGACGGATTACATCTAGTTCATTCTCGAACCGCTCTACTTGATTTGTTCTTAACCTTCTTTATATTGCTGGCAGCACTTGAGTGGCTTAAAGGAAACTACTGGCGAACTGGAATTTGGTTTGGCCTTGCGCTTGGAACAAAATGGAGTGCCCTATATTTTCTCATTGCCTTTGCAGCAATCGCACTGTGGAGGGATAGAAAGAGAGATAATCTCACTTTAAAGATCTTTGCGAAACGATTTACGCAATTTGGAGTTGTTCCATTTCTTACTTATGTAAGCACGTGGACGGGATGGTTTCTTAGTTCTCGTGGATGGGATCGGCAGTGGGCTCCCGGAAACCCAGTAAAATCTTTGTGGCACTATCACGCCGAGATGTTACATTTTCATACAACGCTGACCACAAAACATTCTTATCAAGCAAACCCTTGGAGTTGGTTGGTCATGGGACGACCGACATCCTTCTTTTATGACACTCCCAAATCTTGTGGAAATTCTTCCTGTGCGCAGGAAGTACTAGCACTAGGGACACCTTTATTGTGGTGGCTTGGCATTTTTGCAATTGCAACGGTTCTTGGCTTTTGGATTTCTGGAATCGTTTCGAAAAAACCAGATCCTGTCGCGCGTTTTATCCTGTTGGGGATTATCAGTGGATACCTGCCTTGGTTTTTCTTTCAAGGGCGCACAGTCTTTACATTTTACGCAATTGTTTTTGAGCCATTCTTAATATTGGCCCTTGTTTATTGTGCGCAAAAATACCTTGGCCCTCGCCCTTGGCAGCTCAGTAGCAAGAGAATGGTCCAACTCCTTGTTATCGCAATTGGAGTGAATTTCTTCTATTTTCTGCCACTTTTTAATGCAACGGTCATCACCTATGGCTCTTGGCATGCGCGTATGTGGCTGCCTTCGTGGATTTAGTTATACCTTTAAAAGAGTGTGGAGCTGAGGGGAATCGAACCCCTGACCTCCTCGTTGCGAACGAGGCGCGCTACCAACTGCGCTACAGCCCCAGTAACAAGCGGGTGTGCGTTGTGATTGTTCCAGCAGGCTAGCACTTACAAAATTAAAGCAACAGCTATTCGTTCGCTGCCCGATTTACTCTCAGGCGTTCGACCGCTTGTTCGGCCAACTGCTGATCGAAGATTTCATCAGCAGACGGTGCGGCGGCGGCCAACGCATCTTGTGCTAAACGTTCTTGTTCTTCAGACCATGCGCCGGGAATAGTTAAATCAATAACACGGTGAGGTACAAACGCTTTAGGAGCAGTCACATACGTTGGAACTGGAACAGTTGTTGGCTCCCAAGAATTTCTTTCTTGTGCTGAACCCTTTGGTAGCAGGACAACTCCAGAAAGTTCGCGCTCTGAAAGTGGAACCCAATGTTCGCGCACTTCCTTTGGCGCAACAACTTGCGACAAATTAGTAGTAGAGATTCCGGCAGTCGTTCGTTGTAGTTGCACGACGCGGCGTCGATGTAACCGCTCAGCAACACTTTGCCGGCGAACATGACCAACGTAAACCACAAACCCAGAAATCGGTAGAAGTGAATAGGTTGCTGGAGCAGAATTAATTGTTATATCTAATATCGCCGCAACAAAAACAACTGCAAGAAGAGTAAAAATTATTCTGCGGCGCATCAGAACCTGTGCTGTCTTGGATTCCTGATCTAAATCTGTATGGATGACTCCGCTAGTCCTCGAGTCAAGTCCGCTACCACTCGCCACAATTCGAAGTGCGCTTTTGTAACGCTCGACTGATTTCCCAGAAAATTCGTCGTGGCTATGAACCCACCGCGGGACAAAGTACGCGACCCACATCCCTACGATGGCTACATATATAAGTCCAGATGCCATGATGTATAAAGATAGACGGGGATTCGACTCTCATCTGGTATTTACGAGCATAATTCGCCGAGATTTTTCTTAAGTGGTTGTTACAAAATTTCCGGGTTCTCCCGAACAAAACTCAGATGGTCTCGCCATTGACCATCAATGTGGAGATAGCGAGGTCTTTCTCCTTCAAGGTGATACCCAGCTTTTTCGGCAACTTTCCGTGAAGCAGCATTCTCTGGTCGCAAATTGATCTCGATACGATGAAGCGCCAACTCTTCGAAGCCAAACTGGGTCAACATTTTCACAGCCTTGGTGGTAATTCCCTTATTCGAATGGGCCTCATCAATCCAATAGCCAATGTGTGCACCGCGTAGGGCGCCAAAGATGATTCCACCCATAGATATTTGACCAATAAGATTTCCTTGATGCCAGATGCTTAAGGTGATCGAACGCTGCGCCACGCCTTCTCGGCGATAGGAGCTAATCATTTCTATGAAAGTAGGCAGATTCTTAGATTCTTGATTGTTGGGAACATGTGGAAGCGTGGCCTCCCATGGTGTCAACCAATCACGATTGATTCCGCGAATGCGGTGCCACGTCTTGCGATCGCGGAGTCGCAGCGGACGCAAAATCACATCATCAGAGCGAAGGATTACCGGCCAACCTCCAGAGTTCGACATTTCGACTACCTAAAAATACCGACGCCGTAAAACAACAACGCTCACTTCGGTGCCTGCTTTGAGATGAACATCTTTTTCGGGGACAGAAATCAACGCGTTTGCATCAGATAAAGATGACAACTCTTCTTGAGTCTCTACTGCCTTCACATGGGTGCCATCTTCAGATAAGAATCCCCTGAGGTAGGAGCGCAATCCAGCAGTAGATGCAACTGGTTTTTCTAATCGAGCCTTCACGCTGGGTCGATGAATGTTTTCTGAACCAAGCATTGTCCGAATCATTGGCCGTACAAAGAGTTCAAATGAAATGTAGGCAGAAATTGGATCTCCGGGGAGCGTCACAATTGGAACTCGGTCTGGACCCACCAACCCATAATTATGGCGCCCACTATTTTCTATCGCTATATCTACCGTTGTAATTTCTCCCAAGGAGGAGAGAGTTCGTGTTATGAGATCGAATGAGTCATCGCCTCGTTCGCCGCTGACCACAATCAAATCTGCGCGAACTAATTGATCTTCAATGACCGCTTTGAGTTCTTCCTCATTATTAGGAATTGAATGAACTCGAAATGCAACTGCTCCTGCTTCGCGCACTGCTGTGGTGAGAAGCCACGAGTTCGTTTCATATTCTTCAGTCCCCGTGAGTTCTTTTCCGGGTTCAACGAGATCTGGCCCAGCAGAAAGCACAACAACTCGTGGATGTGGACGGGTAGGCAAATGTCCTAAACCAATGGAGGCTGCTAATCCAATTTGAGTCGATCGGATCCTTGTTCCAGCCTTCATGACAAGACGTTCGCCAGCATAAATGTCTTCGGCAAGGGTTGCTCCATGTGCATCCAAAAGCGGCATTTCAAAAGCGTCTAAGGGGCGGCAAATCCCGAGCAATGAGGTAAGAAACTCATCTCCGCGAATTTGCTCTGCCATAATCACACCATACTTGTTAAACCAATACTTCTTGGGGATTTGAGCGACGATGGCTGAAGAAAAGGACGAACTACGTTCTCGCTATCGTCGTGCAAGGAAAGATAAATTTGTCCCAGCAACTTATTCGCTACTTCTGTCTACCCCAGAAATTACATCCGCTAAAACTGTTGCCAGCTACGTCTCATATGGTGATGAGCCAACTACGCAGGAACTCAATCAGTCACTTCTCGCGCGCGGCATCACACTCTTGCTTCCGCGAGTAAGCGGCTCTGAACTGTCGTGGGTGCAATGGTTCGGAAATGATGACGCACTTGAAAAACGCGCGAATATCCTCGAACCAATCGGTCCATCTATTTCAGATCTCTTGGGTATTGATGTAGTTATCGTCCCGGCTCTGCAAATCGATAGAAATGGTTTTCGCCTGGGCCAGGGCGGCGGTTTCTATGATCGCGCTCTCCCCATGATGTCAGGTTGGAAAGTTGGCCTCGTGCATTCTGCTGAAATTACAAGTGAATTGCTTCCACGCGAAGTGCATGATGTTCAATTAGATGCTGCTGCTACTCCAGAAATCGTTGTGAGATTTTCGAATAAAAGTAGTGAATAGAAACTAAAAATTACGAGCCAGACATATATTTTGGTAGTGCAAGAGGAGTTAGAGTTAATCTTTTTGAGTAAGCGTGGCTAAGTATGCGTTGTACTCGGCCAATTCATCGGGTTGCCCCATTGCCGCTAAGCGTTCCGCACTTCGATCTATCCTTTTTGTCTCTCGTTTATCATCGCGAACCCATTGAATAAATGTTGCGATCAAAGCAATCAAAATAGGGATCTCACCCATCGCCCACCCAAGGGCTCCGCCAGTATGTTGATCAACTAACAGGTCGCTCACCCAGGGAGTATGTAGTTGGGCAAAATAACCATGGTCAACCAAGGCAGTTGAAGACATTAAAGCGACTGAGAAAAATGCATGAATACTCATCGCAGCAAAGAGAACAACGATTCGAGCAAGGAAAGGAACTCTCTTTGGGTTTGGATCGATTCCGATAATTACATGGAAGAACAAGAATCCGGCTAAGACAAAGTGAACGTTCATTAAGAAGTGTCCAGTATGACTCTGCATCATTCCTCCGAAGAGAGAAGTGAAATAGAGTCCAAATAGCGATCCGTCAAAGATAAGTAAGGCAACGACGGGATTAACCCAAAATCCTGCCAGTCGAGAATGAAGCGCAGAAATTAACGTACCTCGCACGCCACGCTCTGCTTCTGTTCTACCTTGTGGAAGCGTGCGCAGTGCCAAAGTTATGGGAGCTCCTAGTACCAAACCAATCGGCGCAATCATTCCTAGAATCATGTGAGAAATCATGTGATATGAAAAAGCAAAGTGTGCGTACACGCCAAAGCCACCACTGGTTGCGAAATCAATTCCTGCAATCCCGAATGCAAAGGCAACCGTTCTACCAACATGCCACCTATCTCCTCGGCGGCGCAAGATCACAACACCTCGTACGTAAAGCGCTACGGCCAAAATAAGGAATCCAATAAAGAGGGCGTCGGGATTCCAGGAGAAAAGAATTCGACTCAAAGTTGGCTGCTGTGGCATTGGCAATCCAGCAACAGTTATCGCTGCGTTAAATTTTGGATCAGCCCCAGGTGAGGGTGGCTTATTAGAGGCTAGCCAAGTTCCTAGGGCCAGGGCGAAAATCATGATCGACAGTTCAACCATAATTAATTGGTAGAACTTATTCCAATTGATTTCTGAAAATTTCTTACTGGCAAGATTTTTTCGATGCATGTAACCAATTACAATCAACCCGATTGTTAAAACCCCTTTGACAATAATCACAATTGCGTAACTGCTATGCCAGGCAGAGGCAAAATTCAATCGCGCCCAAGCATTAGCACTGCCGCTAACAACTACTGCTATCACAGCCCACAGAGCAAGTGAGCTAAAGCGAGGAACTGCGATTGCGCGCTCTTTAGGATCAAGAAGAGCCAGTGCAAAGATCCCACCAACCCAGAGAGATAAGGCCATCACATGAATACAAAGGGAGCCAATCGCTAAGGCATGAGAGCCGCTAGTGGCCGAATGACTTTGAAAGAGTGGAGCAATGATTCCAAGGGTTGTGATCGCGAGAAACCAAATCGCCCCTCCAACTTTATGAATCCTTGACACAAAGAGGCAAACAAATGTTGCTGCAGTTAGTTGAAAGAATTGGTACTGTCCTAAAGTTATTTGAGTTACAAAAGATTTAATTGTATTGAAATCGAAGACTGCGCCCAGCGGTGATGCCAAAATGTTGGCCAATGTGAAGATGATGTTCCCAGTCGCCGCAATAATCCAAAGACCGCTACTCCACGTGGCCACCGTACGAAGTCGTAAGGCAGATGCCGAAAGTTTGCCTTTCTCGTCTTCCAATAAGAATGCTGCTGCAAGAAGCGAACCAACAGCTGCGATGCTTGCTGAAATTCCTAAGAATTTGCTGACGGTCGACAGAGCACTCACAACAGGTCCGGATGTCGGAAGGCTTGCCGCCAGAAACATCATTTCTTTTTAAATATCTTTCGTGCATAGAGTGAAAGACCCACCAAAACTAAAAATGCTAGAAATAGAAGAACGATCACAAAAATTGAGGTTACAGAACTATTGGTTGTAGCGCTAATTGATGCTGATGATGAACTAGAGCGAGGAGACGGTGATGAAATTACAGTGGGCGCCATGAAGTTGAACGTGAAAGTCCCTGCGAGTGGGACATCGTTGTCTGCTAGAAGAGAATAAGAAACTGTATACATCCCACTTAAAGTCAAAGTCTTTAGACCAATAATTGCATTCACCCCATCGATCGTTAGAACACCATCGTCCACTCGTGTTCCATCCGGCGCCGTTACGGTGATTGAATTTCCGCTATCGATAAGTGCGACTTGTGCAGTAATCGAAACAGCACTTGGGGCAGTTCCTAAAGTAGATCCACTAATAGGAGTTGTAGTCACCAGAGAGTTGGCTTGGGCAGGATTTGCTATCGAAAGAATGAAAAAGCTCAAAATCGCAATCACGCAGGCTGCCATTGCTTTGCGCATTCTCAGATTCCTTCCTTACTCTCGTCACAATTCGCCACTATCGTCTCACTTCTTTACACTTCACTCTAGTACCCGAACTCGACTCCATTGAGAAATATTGTGAAGGGATCCAGGATGCCTACATATCAGTACGCATGTAACGCCTGCTCCCGCGAATTTGAGATCTTTCAAGAGTTTGCGGATGCCTCTTTGACGCATTGCCCTGAGTGTCAGGGAGATGTAAGAAAAGTTTATTCGGCTGTCGGCGTTGTATTTAAAGGTTCTGGATTTTATAAAACTGATTCAAAAAGCTCATCGACACCATCACCGGCTCCTACTGTGGTCAAAGACACTCCTGCGGCGTCGGCGCCAACTGAAAGCAAAAGTGCAACAACTCCAAAAAGTGAATAAACTTTAGTTATTCGTGATGCGGTGGCTTATCAGCAGTGATCTCTGCTTCACGACGTTTTTCTTCCTCTTGATCGTCTCGAGGATCTTTCTCGTCAGATGTCGTCTTTGGCCAAATTTCATTCATTTGGTTAAGGGTACCAGTTGCTGATTTCTTGAAGTTGGCTTGATCAATCAGCTCAACGAAAGGTAAGAACCGTGTTCGCAGCCCTTGGCCATTTCGTAGTCCGACGTCGTAAATCGACGCTTACTGTTTTTCTTCTCTTTATTTTTCTCGCGGGCGGCATAGGCTCACTTTCTTTTACAAAATTGGATACCGGCGGTTATTCAAACCCAAGCAGCCAATCAGCTCAAGCCGCTAAATATCTAACCGATAATTTTCACGTGAAAGATCCTGGCGTCGTTTTGGTACTCGATTCTGACAGCGGCAGTGTTAATGAACCTGCTAATAGCGCGGCTGCTCAGCGCCTTGAAGCCCTGATTAATAAGGAGCCAGGAGTTTCAAACACCTTATCTTTTTGGTCTGCCGGCGGTGCGCCGCAGCTGATGTCATCAGATAGAAAAGCCGGCTTCCTTTTTATTTATACGACTAAAACTGATTTTGGGAGTATGAGCGAAGTCGGAAAGAGTATTCAAGCCAAATACGACGGTGACTTTGAAAACTTAAGAGTCTACGCATCTGGTGGAGGCGTGATCACTCATGCCATCAATAGCAAAATATCCAAAGATTTAGCCTTAGCAGAAGCAATTTCGATTCCACTGACTTTTGTACTTCTAGCTTTTGTTTTTGGTGCAATGGTGGCTTCAGCAATGCCCTTGGTGGTTGGCATCAGTGCAATCCTCGGAGGATTCTTTATTATCTTTCTCTTCACGCTATTCACCAGCGTGAGTATCTACGCGCTCAACCTCATTACTGGGCTTGGCCTGGGGCTTGGAATCGATTATGCGCTCTTGATTGTAAATAGATTCCGGGAAGAGCTTCATGCTGGAAAAAGCGTAGAAGAATCTGTTGTCACAACAGTTGCAACGGCTGGTAAGACCGTTTTTTATTCCGGGCTCACAGTCTTGGTCACACTCAGTTCGATGATCTTGTTTCCGCTCTCATTCCTTAAGTCGTTTGGCTATGCAGGTATTTCAGTGGTCACGCTCGCGGTTGCAGGTGCCCTCATTCCACTTCCAGCAATTTTGGCTCTACTGGGTCACAAGGTGGACAAGGGAGTTGTTCGAAAGAGTGCAATAGTTCCTAAAGAAGATGGTCGTTGGGCCAATACGGCACGTTTTGTCATGAAGCGCCCGATCGCAGTGATTGTTGCTTCCCTCGCCCTCATTGCAATCATTGCCTCACCCATCAAAGACATTTCATTTGCACAAGTTGATTCTCGAGTTTTGCCAAAAGCAGATAAGGCAGCAGCAGCAGCACAAGTAATTACGGAGCGCTTTCTTGGTCAAGAAGGCAGCCCGATTGAAATAATCATCCCTCAAGGAGTTCAGCACAATTCTGAGGCAACTACATTCATCACGGAAATCAGCAAGGTTAAGGGTGTGGTTCGCGTTAATCGGCCTCAAGTCAATGGGAACGATCTTCGGATTACAGCAATTCAATCGATGCCATCTCGCACCGCAGCTGCCGAAACAATGATTCATGCGATTCGTGCGATCGCCGCACCTGATGGGACTTTGGTTGGCGGGCCTGCTGCAGATTTCACTGATTCGCAAGATGGAATTGCACATACTTTGCCATGGGCGTTGGGGTGGATTGCGTTAAGCGTTTTCATTCTAATATTCGTCTTCACCGGATCCATTATTTTGCCAATCAAGGCAGTGATCCTCAATGGGCTCTCGCTCGTGGCAACTCTTGGCATCTTGACCTGGGTATTCATCGATGGTCACCTCAAATGGTTGGTCGGAGATTTTACGCAAACGGGAACCATTGATACTGGCACCACAATTCTTATTGCAGTTGTGGTCTTTGGACTTTCAATGGATTATGAAATCTTCTTATTGTCGCGTATTCGTGAAGAACATCTCCTTGGAAAATCAAATACCGAATCGGTTGCCACTGGACTACAGCGATCGGCTCGAATCATTACTGCAGCAGCAGGTCTCTTGGCCGTAGTGTTCGCTGCTTTTGTTATCAGTGGAGTTACTTCAATCAAGTTGATGGGATTCGGCGTGGCCTTTGCAGTTATTCTCGATGCCACAGTAATTCGCGCATTACTAGTGCCAGCCCTGATGCGCGTATTTGGAGAACGTAACTGGTGGGCACCCAAATCAATAAAACGCTTCACTCTGTCTCACTAGTGTCCCCGGCGGGAGTTGAACCTGCGACCTACCGCTTAGGAGGCGGTTGCTCTATCCACTGAGCTACGGGGACAAACTTCTTTCTCAATAATTATTCGTGAATTCGCTTATTAGAAACTCGGAAGAACTGACATAAGGAATACGACAGAACTTTGAGCTTCAACATTAAGCAAGGGTACTCGGAAGATTTCTATTACCCTGACAATTTTTCACGCACAAAATTGGAGGGATACAAGTAAATTGTGAGCCTAGGGAATCTAACTGATCGGGAGTCATTCCCTAATGCGAGGCCAACAACGAACACGGTGGTCATAGACGCCGGGGATCTTGACAAGGCTATTGCCAATCTCGCCTCACGAAAATCATTTACTTCATCCATGGTAATTGCTGCCCGAAACCGCGCTTTCGATGTGGCCCTGGATGATCGTTCCTTACGGTCTGAAAAATATAGAACAGTTGATCAAGTTAGACCGCACAAACCTGTAGTTCCTAGTGGGGTACCTGCGCAATTACCTCTTATGCCACCACGCAAGTAGTGGAGCGTTATCACTTTTCATTAAGCGTGCGATCGTTTGTGCGCCATCCAGATGATTGCCTCGCGTTGGCACTAAGCGAGATTGTGGCAATAACGCAGATACGCGGCGGCGAATAGATTCTTCGTAACCTTTATTCTTTGTGTTACCGCCAAGGAGCGCCAAGGAAAGTCCTTCGTTTTTCATTCCTCCAGAATTAATCCATGCAGCCGCGACTGTTTTTGCAAGTTGCTCGGCACCACGATCTCGAATCGTTACTGCGCTTGAAATATTTGCCTCGGCTGCTTCCAATACTTTCTTTGATGCAGTAATACATAGCGTTTGCGCCTCTGCACCAGTTTTGCTGGCCAATTTATCAAAGGCAGCCACTTCATCTTTGAGATAATCCAATAAAACGCGATCACTTTCGCGACCTTGGCGAGTAGCAAGTACACGCTCTAGGCCATGCTTTCCTAACCAAAACCCACTTCCTTCATCTCCAAAAATATGTCCCAGACCATCTGCGTGAGCAAACTTTCCGCGACGTCCTCCCACCGCAACAACTCCTCCTCCCACCGAGAGTGCAACACCATCTTCACTGCCTAGCGCGCCCATAAAGCCTGCAAGGCCATCATCAATGACTGCAACAGAAGTAGCGCCGAAGAATTCATTCGCTAATTCACCATACGGGGTTGGATCGGTGAGATTTCCATAGAGCCCGGTCAAACTCATCGCTACGGTTTCATCATGTAGGGACTTCCCGTGTAGTTCGCTCACTTCAGTAAATATGTCACGAAGAACTTGTACTGGAGTCTCGGCAGCGCGCTTTGCGCGGGAAGATGCATGCTCCCCTTTTTCCCAACGCACGCGAGCGCCAGATTGTCCTAGATCAACTGCAAGTACCATAATTACGATTCTAGTCCACAAATATCTAAGGAGTCTTCATGGCAAAGGTTGCGCTTGTTACTGGAGCGACTGCGGGAATTGGCGCTAGCTTTGCGCGATTATTTGCATCGGAAGGCTTTGACCTAGTTTTGGTGGCCCGAGATGAAGCTCGCCTGCGAGAAACCGCTGAGAACTTAAAGAATGAATTTGGCGTCAACAGCGAGATTGTGCGTGCTGACCTGACGAATATAAAAGAACTTGCTGCTGTAGAGGCCCGAGTAGCCAGCGAAATAAATCCGATTAATGTCTTAGTCAATAATGCTGGGTTTGGAATTAAGGCAAGTTTTCTGACAAGTAATATTGCAGAAGAAGCAGACCTTCTGGACGTGCTCGTTCGTGCACCAATGCGATTGATGCATGCTGTATTACCAGTGATGAAAGCACGTAATGAAGGTGCCATCATCAATGTCTCGTCAGTTGCAACATGGATTACTAGCGGAACCTATAGCGCTTCAAAGTCTTATCTCACCGTCTTATCGGAATCTCTCCATACAGAATTGCGTAACACCAACGTGAAGGTCATGGCTTTGTGCCCTGGATTTACACGAACAGAATTCCACCAGCGCGGAAATATGCACATGACTGGGCTGCCAAATTTTTTATGGCTGAACGCAGATCGAGTAGTTGCCAAAGCGTGGCGTGATGTTCAATCTGGAAGCGCTCTTTCTATCCCAGGTTGGCAGTATGGAATTTTGTCGACCTTTGCTCGGTTCGGACCTAGGCCCATCGTGCGCAAACTTGGTATCAACGTCCGAATGAAGCAGCGCACGAAGTAAGAGGAAGGCATTTCTCACTCCGTAGAACTACTTCTCAGCAAATTCCTAGGTTTTGAGCGAGTTATTACCGAGGCAATTTCAACTGCGTCGCTACGATGGTCCAATAATCTATGGAGGTCATCATGTTTCGCAAAGTTCTGATCGCTTCGGTCGTCGGAGTCATGCTCACCGGCACCTTGGTTGCAACATCGGCAAATGCCGCATCTGTCTCTAACGGTGTGCCGTGCCCAAGTGCGAATAAGACCACAAAGATTGCTGGCGGAACATACAAGTGTGCCAAAAACCCAACAGTCAAGAATGCAAAGTTGACCTGGGTTTCGATGGACTGCCTCAATGCTGATACTGCATATGTAAAGACTAATAAGTCATACCTACTCCTTGCCGGTCAAATGCCAGCAACTCTTGCGGCCCTTGATGAAAAAATTGCAGCAGAGGTTGATAATGCTGCTTTGAAAGCGATTGATGCCGCCGCTCTTGACGTGAAAGTTGCCACCTGGAATCAAAAGTTGACTGAATTTACCGCCGCGCGCGATGCGATGGTTGCCGATTCCGCAAATGCAACTAAGAATCGTAAATCTATTACAACTTATAACACCGCAATTACATCACTCAAGACAGCAATCCGATCTGCTACATCATCGGCTGCCAATTACAGAAAAGTTGGCAAGACCGTCGATAACATGAAGACGACTCGTGCAAATGCCGTTCTTAATCTTGCTCAAGCAAAAGATGGCGTTGCTCAGGCCCTGTCTATGCGCGCACTCGTATGTCAAAAGGGTCTCTAGTCTCTTAGCCACTCTGGCTACCCCTATTTCTTGATCGGGGTAACTTGTCTTGACTCTTAAGCGTGGGAAGTAAAAGTTTCCTTCGCGTCCTTGCGCCAATATTTTTGTGCGCACACATAATCCTTCGATCGATCCATCTGACACCTAACATATTCCTAGATCTATTTCTTTATAACCTCATTGCAGTATGCGTGGTTCTTGTCGTCCTCGCCTCTGAATTTCTCAAGGATGTGATTGGTAGATACGCCCTGGCCACTGGAATTATCTTCTGGATTGTTGGCTCAGTGCTTTCCACCGCAGCAGAATTTTTCTCGTTACCCCTATTGAGCTCAAATATCGCCAAGATTTTTTATCTCCTCTTCTATCCGTGCATGATCGTTGCAATTCCTCGCATCCTTGGAAACGGTAAGAAATTTGGCCTACTAGAAGCTTTAGACGCAATGATCTTAGGATTCGGACTCGGCTCCTTAGGGAGCGCGCTTCTTTTGAGACCGGTCTTTCCAAAATTCTCCGGGGAGATAGTGGCGACCTTCTTTGCAATTTGCTTTCCCGTTGGCGATGTAGTCCTCTTGGCACTGGTACTGACCTTGGCATCCATCACTGCAATGTCGCTACGTAGCGGGCTCCTATCGGCAGGAATTTTCTGCTTTTCTTTATCTGATTTCTACTTTCTCTGGCTCAACGTTAATCATCGCTACACGTTTGGAGCCTTGAGCGACGATGTTTGGCTACTTGCATTGATACTCATTTCAATCGCCATCACTCAATCTCATAAAACCTCTAAAAACAAATATGTCGTTCCGTCAGTTCTCATTGTTCTTTCAATTATGACGAGCGCCACTTTGCTCAGTATCACCGCGCTGCGACCTGGATATCTCCCAAACTTCATTCTGTTTCCAACAATCACAACTCTCGTGCTGGCATTCGTTCGGATGACAATTGCTCTTCGCGAGTCTCGCTCAATTGGCGAAGAGAGAATTCTTGCTAGAACAGATGACCTGACTGGACTTGCCAACCGCCGACGTTTCATTAGTGATCTCAATGTTCTCTCACAAGGAACCCAATTTGATAGTGCCTTACTTTTGCTAGATCTTGATGGATTTAAACCTATCAACGATAAATATGGCCATGCCATTGGCGATCGCCTCTTGAAAGAAGTTTCATTACGGTTTTCACGAGTGCTTCCCGATGGATCCGTACTTGCAAGACTCGGCGGCGATGAATTCGCAGCGATAGTTTCGGGAGAGCGCGCCACAACAATTGATATCGCTCGCTCGCTGCGAGCTGCACTGAGCTATCCCTTTTCAATTGGGGTCGAGGAGATCACAGTTGGCGTCAGCATCGGGCATGTCAGCAACGATGGGGCCTCTGATCTGATGCGCAGAGCAGACCTGGCGATGTATCAAGCAAAGCGCGAGGGTGTAGGGGTCTGGTCAGAGCCAGTACTCTAACGACGCGAAAATCCTACAGTTTTGCAGACGAAGTCTAATTGGCTAAAACTTTCCACAATCGAATTCTGGTGCTTGGCACAGGTTCAGTTTCTCAATGCGTAGTTCCCCTCCTCCTCGAACACTTGGTGGATGGAAAACAGATGACGATCGTGGATCAGCGTGACACTCGACATAGATTTAAGGATCCAATTTCAAAGGGTGCGACATATTTAATTGATCAACTGACTCGCGAAAATATGGATCAATTTCTAAGTAAATACCTCAGTGCCGGAGATTTTTTATTAGATTTGGCTTGGAATATCGATGCCAACGACATTATTGGTTGGGCACATGATCACGGGGTTATTTATCTCAATACTTCACTAGAGCTTTGGGATCCACTGATGTCACGCAATGATCTTTTCAAGGGTTGGAACGGTCGAATTTATGATGAATCAGATCCGTGGCAATTTTCTAACTTTCTTGCGTAGGGACTTTAATTTCTGCCAATCTTTCTAAAGATTCAAGTCGTTCAGTTGCATGATCGACAATGCGTTGTGAGTAAGCATGCTTGTATCCATCCTCATGCAACCAAGGCTCATGAATCTCAGCTTTGGTTAAATGAGCTAACTCGGGAACATACTTCCTGATGTAGTCGCCTTCTGGATCAAAGCGTTTGCCCTGTTCTATCGGATTAAATATTCGATAATACGGGGAGGCATCGGTCCCGCATCCAGCCGTCCACTGCCACCCATGAGAATTTGAAGCTACGTCGTTATCTACTAGGTACTTCATAAAGAAGTTGGCCCCGTGTTGCCATTCCAGGTGTAAATCTTTCACTAAAAAGGAGGCAACCACCATGCGTGTCCTGTTATGCATCCAGCCCTCGCGGACCAGTTGCCTCATAGCCGCGTCAACAAATGGGTATCCAGTCTTGCCTTCAGACCAAGCGGTGAATTGTTTGGCGGGTTTGTCGTACCGCATCCCAGCAAATCTCGGCGCGTAATAATCTCGCGAAGTATGCATATTGTGGTGGAGGACATCGGCATAAAATTCTCTCCACGCAATTTCTTTACGAAAAACTTCGTGCCCTTTACTCGTGCCTAATGGAGCAAGCAAAGTGCGAGGGTGGATTTCGCCCCAGCGAAGATGGGGACTTAGTTTGCTAGTTCCATCAATGCCCGCAAGATTGCGCTGCTCGTCATAATTGTCGATTTCACCGGAAAGAAATAGTTTCCATCGAGCTACTGCTGCGTGTTCGCCTGCAGGCTGAAGTAAGGCGCCTTCTGGTGCTACCCATTCTGGAAATTCCCGTTCTGATTTGTCAGGTGAGACCGTCGAGATTGATTTAGGTGCAGCAACGGGGGGACGCCATCCATGTGCCGCCCATGCTTTGAAAAATGGTGTGTAAACCTTGTACGGGGTGTCATCGCTTTTGCGCACTCGGCCAGGTGCGACTGCGTAAATGCTTCCCGTTTTAGTTAATGCAATTCCAGTCGCCTCTACTTTGGAGTCTCGTGCAACTCCATACGGTGCGTACTCCGCCGCAACATGCACGGATGCAGCACCCTTTCGCGACATCAAATCTGAAAGAATTTTTGCGGGATCTCCAGATAAAACATGGAGTGCGCCATTGAGAGAATGATCTAACGCGCGAAGAGAGTCAGCTAAGTACGCTCTGCGATGATCACCGGCTCTGCTAGCAATTTCTTGATCCATAATAAAAACAGGAATGATTTCGTCTGACTCGGCAATTGCAGCCAACAGAGCTGGATTATCTGCAAGACGTAAATCCCGACGAAACCAAAATATGGATCGCGATTTCATGGCACGATTTAAGCACTATGGAGTCAATTGCGCGCTTCTAAAGTGAAGACGTGATTTAGGTCCGCGAGAAGGACTACTCGCATTGAGTTGGTTTCTATGAGTTAGGGCTTAAGAGTGGAGCTGGACCACGGTTTCATCCCAGCCATGCACGCTTTCAGCCTTACGAGGACCCTTACCTATATATCGCGCAGAGGGACGCACTAAGCGACCCGTGCGTTTTTGCTCAAGTATGTGGGCGCTCCAACCAGCGGTGCGAGCAGCTGTGAACATTGAAGTAAAGAGATGGCTAGGTACTTGAGCAAAGTCCAGAACAATCGCAGCCCAAAACTCCACGTTTGTCTCAAGTACGCGCTCTGGATGGCGTTCGTGCAATTCTGCAAGCGCAGCCTTTTCTAGCGCAAGGGCAACTTCATAACGTGGTGCACCTAATTCTTTTGCAGTCCGACGCAAAGTACGTGCACGTGGATCTTCCGCGCGATAAACGCGATGACCAAATCCCATGAGGCGTTCTCCGCGGTCCATGATTCCCTTTACATAGGCGCGTGCATCGCCAGACTTTTCTACTTCTTCAATCATATGAAGGACTCTAGATGGTGCTCCTCCATGAAGTGGGCCTGACATTGCACCGATCGCACCTGACAGTGATGCGGCAACATCGGCGCCAGTTGATGCGATTACACGAGCAGTAAAGGTGGATGCATTCATTCCGTGTTCTGCCGCAGATACAAAATAAGCATCAATGGCACGAACATGAAGTGGATCTGGCTCACCGCGCCAGCGAATCATCATGCGCTCTACGACCGTATGCGCCTTATCTACTTCAGTTTGAGGAATCATCGGTTGCCATGTGCCGCGAGCAGATTGTGCAACGTAAGATAAAACCATGACAGAAGCGCGCGCTAAGTTATCCCGAGCTTCTTCGTCTGAAATATCTAGAAGTGGTTTAAATCCCCAGGCAGGTGCCAACATTGCAATCGCTGATTGCACATCTACACGGACATCACCAGAGTGAACTGGAAGTGGAAAAGGTTCTGCAGGAGGGAGACCGGGATTAAATTCATCATCAACCAAAAGTCCCCATACATTTCCAAAAGAAACGCGTCCAACTAAATCATCAATATCAACACCGCGATAACGAAGCGCGCTTCCTTCTTTATCTGGCTCGGCAATCTCCGACTCAAATGCAATGACACCCTCTAAACCAGGTTTGAAATCATCACTCATGGCCGGCTCCTTCTTCGTTATATGTATTCAACAATGCTAATTCTGCCCCTACTTAGGGGGTACTTTCGACCATTCTTCGGCCTGCTAGCGCTCAATTAGGCGCAAGATGCCGTTGAGGCGAAAGTGACGTTAGATACAGGTATGGAAAACGAACTCACTCGCGCGGAAATTTCCGCAATGCGACGTTCTTATGGTGAAACTGGCCTTGATTCATTAGCCGAAGATCCATTTGCAGCATTTTCTACATGGCTTACCGAGGCCCACGAGAATCCAATTATCGTGGAAGCTAACGCGATGGTCCTTTCAACTCAAGACCACAAAGGTCTTCTCTCCTCACGCACAGTCCTATTGAAAGATTTATCAGAAGACGGATTCACCTTTTTTACCAATTACTCATCACGCAAAAGCAAAGCGATGCATTCTCAACCACACGTCACCTTGCTTTTTCCTTGGTATGCCATGGAACGCCAAGTGATTATCAACGGCCGTGCCGAACAGATCTCTCGAAGTGAAAGTGAAGAATATTTTGCAACACGGCCATGGAATAGTCAGATCGGTGCATGGGCAAGTCGTCAATCTGATCCGCTTGAATCTCGTTCTGAGTTGGAAGATCGTTGGAAGGCGGCAGCACAAAAATGGCCAGAGGGTTCTACTGTTCCAACTCCCCCTCATTGGGGTGGGTATCGAGTATTTCCAGATGCAATTGAATTTTGGCAGGGTCGATACTCGCGATTGCATGATCGACTCAGATATGAGCGCGCGAATGTAAATGAGAACGGCGTCACAGCAGGCACCAATGAAATTAAGTGGGAGATAACCCGTCTCTACCCTTAGGCTCTCCCCGTGAGCGCAGATATCAAGATCCCGAATAATCTCAAACCATCCGATGGACGTTTCGGTTGTGGCCCATCGAAAATCCGACCAGCCTCTTTGGATGCGCTTGTGCGTACCGGATCAACAATTCTTGGAACTTCTCATCGCCAGCAACCCGTTAAGGATGTCGTACATCGCGTGCGCCAAGGATTGTCTTCACTATTTGATTTACCTCAAGGCTACGAAGTCATTCTTGGCAACGGAGGATCCACTGCGTTTTGGGATATTGCAACTTTCGGTCTCATTCAATCGCGCTCTCAACATTTAGTCTTCGGTGAATTCTCATCAAAGTTTGCAGCGGCAGCCAAAGACGCACCATTCCTTGGCGAACCAACGGTAATTAAGGCTGAGCCTGGTACTCATCCTGAAGCAATTGCAGAAGATGGCATCGATGTCTACGCGCTCACCCACAATGAAACTAGTACTGGTGTGGCAATGCCTATCAAGCGACCTCAAGGAATTACTGATGCGCTCGTTCTTGTTGATGCAACAAGTGCGGCTGGTGGACTGGCTGTGAACGCAAAAGAATTCGATACCTACTATTTCGCACCACAAAAATCCTTCGCATCCGACGGTGGCTTATGGTTTGCCCTGATGAGCCCGGCTGCGATCGCGCGAGTTGAAAGTATTAAGGCAAGTAAGCGCTGGGTGCCAGCATTTTTTGATCTCACCACTGCGATTGAAAATAGCCGACTGGATCAAACTTACAACACGCCTGCGCTTACGACTTTAATTCTGCTTGCAGAACAAATTGAGTGGATGAATTCAAATGGTGGAATGAAGTTTGCGGCCGGACGAAGCGCAGATTCAGCAACACGTCTTTATAGTTGGGCAGAGCGAACTTCCTATACAACTCCTTTTGTTACCAATCCCGCCATGCGCTCAAATGTTGTTGGAACAATCAACTTTGATGACTCAGTCGATGCGTCAAAAATAGCTGCTGTGCTTCGCGCAAATGGAATTGTTGATACAGAGCCCTACCGCAAGCTCGGAAAGAACCAGTTACGAATTGGGATGTTCCCTGCTGTAGAGCCCAGCGATATTGACGCACTTACCTCTTGCGTCGAGTTCGTCGTTAACGCTCTTTAAACTCAATGCCTAATCGCCGTAATCACGTCTTTTGGATTGTCACCCTACAAATCGCTTTCACTAATTTCTTTATGGGCGGCTTTGGACCAGCCCAGCCCATCCTTAGGACAGAGCAACACACATCGCTCACTGTCGCCGGACTTCACGGAACAGCGCTGGGTGTGGCGGCCATTTTGTCAGGGTTTACTGGACCTAAATTAGCTCATCGTTTTGGTCGGGCAGTGACGTCGTGGATTGGAATGATCTTCTTTTGCGTTGGTGCCGGGCTATTCGTGTTCCTTCCTCCCGTCCAACTCACACTTGCCGCAATATTAATTACCGGCTTCGGAATTTCTACATTGATTAATTCCAGTGTCACTCAACTATGGGATAACAACCCAGAAGATGCATCCCGTGCGGTTTCTCAATCCAATGCATTTGGATCAATTGGCTACATCAGCGGCACACTGCTTATCGGAACTTTAGTTGGAGTTGGAATTAACTGGCGATGGGGACTTCTCCTTGTGATACCTGCCGGACTCATACTCTTCTTATTCTCACGAAAAAGTCTTGTTGTGGAACACCTACCTGATGAGCACGGGCCGCAACGCGGATCTCTAGATCGAAAGTTTTGGGTTGCATGGTTTGGTTTTATCGCTTGCATCTCTACAGAATTCGCAACGACATTTTGGTCGGCAGCACTACTCAGAGACCGACTTGCATCAAGTGCATCAATCTCCACTCTCTGCATTGTGGCAATTGGTACTGGAATGGGATTGGGTCGTTGGTATGGACCAATTGTGTTAAAGCGCATGCCGGTGGATTCCCAACTTAAAAATATATTGGTTACACAATTGATTGGGATTGTCATCTTGTGGCTATCGCATGTTCTATGGATTTCGTTGATAGGTCTCTTGCTCAATGGATTTGGACTCTCCATGCAATTTGCCCTCTCATCATTACGACTCATGGGATTTAGTGAGGCTCGTCCGGACTTAGCGATTGCTAGAAGCTCCCTTGCAGCTGGAACTGCAATTGCTCTAGCGCCACTATTTTTAGGAATGCTGGGAGATCATTTGGGTATTTCCCGTGCATATTTAATGATGCCTGTGCTGATTGTGATTGCGCTTACTACGGTTGTTGCAGTACCTTCACAAGTTCTACCCGCACGAACTAAGTGAGGTTAATAATGAACGCGAAATCACGCCGAATCATTACATTAATTACACTTTTTGGAATATTAGCTCTTATTGTCATAAGTGGGCGGTAGTACCACTTCAACTGAAAAATCTTCAGGGACCGCAACTTTGTCGCGATAGCGAATGAGCACAAATAACCCGGCCACAATCGTGATTAATCCACCAGTAAATATAGTTTGTCGAACACCCACATATTCAGCCATGACACCGACAAGTGGCGAGCCAAACGGAGTTCCGCCCATAAAAACTAATAAATAGATTCCCATGACGCGTCCACGCAAAACTGGGTCGGTATTAATCTGCATCAAAGAATTAGCGGCAATCAGTGTTGTAAGAGCGGCGAATCCACAAAATGGCAACCAGGCTCCGTAAGCAGCATAACTTGGCATAAAGGCGGAAATAATTATCGATACTCCAAAAAACAGACTTCCATAAACCACAAACATCGTTGTTCGAAACCGCTCAAGGCGGGCGGAAAATAGGGCTCCGCTAAAAGAACCGATTGCAATAAAGGTGCCAAGTAATCCAAATGATCCTGGACCTCGATGAAAGACTTTTGTTGCCATGAGGGCATTGAATATTTGAAAGTTAAGTCCAAAAGTTGCCATAAAGAAAACAATGATCATGATGGCGTACAGGTCTGGACGAGCTTGTACATACCTCAAACCTTCTCGAACATTTGCCAAACTTTTACTGCGTGGTTGCGTGAAGAATTGGCTCTTACGCAAATTCATAAGGGCAACAATCACAAGGACATAGGAGGTGGCGTTCATAAGAAATGATGGGCCAGTGCCAAAAAGCGCAATAGAAGCGCCAGATAGTGCAGGCCCGATAAGACGCCCAGCATTGAAATTCGCTGAATTAAGGCTTACTGCATTTGCTACATCTGCATGCCCAACCACGTCTGAAGTAAATGCTTGACGGACTGGAGCATCAATAGCGCTGGAGATACCTAATGCGAAGGCAAGAACAAATACATGCCAGAGTTGCACATTATGCGAGGTGACTAAGAGACCCAGGATTAAAGCCGATAAGCCGCCACCAATATTGGTTGCGATTAAAACTTTTCGCTTATCGAAGCGATCGGCTAGCGCGCCACCGTGCAGACTAAAAAATAATACGGGAAGAAATTGCAATCCAGTTACTAACCCTAGGTAGGTTCCGTTATTGTGGCTAAGTTCAAGTACGAGCCAATCTTGCGCAATGCGTTGTGCCCAACTACCAATGTTTGATACCGCGTTGGCAGAGAATAGAATTTGAAAATTGCGATGACGGAATGAGCGCCAATTGCCATTTTCATTTATACGCATCCGACCGCCCCTTCTGTTGTCAGCCTATCTCTTGAAGGCGTGAGGACGGACAGAGAGAACTCGGTGGTCTAGTATTTGACCATGGCTCAGAATGTGAGATCTACCGTAATTTTGATAGTGGTTGGCACCAGTGCGTGGGTTGTGGCCGGAGTGATCGCGATAGCGTTGAGTGCTCAATCCAAAATTGTTTGGACATGCGTTATGGGAGCTGGACTAGGGCTAACAGGTATTCGTTACACAATCCGCAGGGCAAGAAGAAGTGGCCTTTAAGCCTCTAATTGCCCAGCAATTCCACGAAGTACTTTTCCAAGTCGCTCTGTCTCAACCGGAGATGGATGACGCCCGTGGCGCAATCCATTACCCACTTTGTCCAATATCTTGATGGTGTCTTCGATCATTGCTGCAAGGTCATCGCTGTTGACATGATTATTTGCAACAAGTGATGGTGGTGCATCAATGATACGAATTGAAAGAGCTTGAGGTCCACGACGTCCATCTGCAACGCCGAATTCCAACTTAGTACCAGGCTTTACAGTTGCTACGCCTTCAGGAAGTGATGTTGCTGCAAGATAAACATCTTCGCCTTCATCGGATGCGATAAACCCAAAGCCTTTTTCCAGGCTAAACCATTTAACTTTTCCTGTAGGCATTTGGGGAACGCTCCTTCTAATTCGCTACTGAACTCGTGTAGGCCGCGGGGTGCGGGCAGGTGGCAAGTTTATCTCACTCACAGGCCGCGGGGAACAGGTATTTTTGCCGTACTTAGGCCTAGAGCGTGGCCTCAGAATGTGCGCCGCAGCCATGATCTACCGAAACAACTCGTCCATCTTCCGGGGAAATCGCATTTGCGCACGCACCAAAGGCTGCGCGCAATGAACCTGAAATTGGAATAAAAAATCCGCACGACGCACATGGTTTTGGAGCAGCCTTAGCCATTGCACTTTCGGGTCCGCGATCGCCCGTGTACCAACGCTTGCTTGCTTGATCGCGGCCTTCGATTGACATGACACGTGCACGACCTAAACCAAGGTCCCAAATTTGTGTTGCATCAAGATCTTCATCAGCTGGCAGTGCGGCAATCCCTGGAACTAATCGCGCATCATCAATCGATGACGGGACTACATCGCCAACGCCAACATCGCCAGGTTGCAAGCGATCAACGTAAGGAATCCATGCTGGAGCAAGAAGTGAATCTGGCCCTGGAAGAACTACAACATCGCACACAGTTGGTGCAGAGGTCGCATCAGTTTTTGCAATGGTGACAACCCAGCGCCAGCCTTTATAAGCAGGCAATAACGCCTCAAATAGATAACTTGCAATTCGTCCTTCGTCATCAAAATCAACAGACACGTACTCGCCGACTAATTTTGGATCGCCGGCATCTTCTAAAACTGCAGAACGCGCCAAATCAAGTGCATCGAATGTCTGCACCTTAGGAGTTCTTTTAAATAGCGCCATGGGGTAAGGGTAAAGCAGAAAGGCCCCCCGAGGTAATCGGGAGGCCTTTCAGGCTTAACTACTTCTTAATTTAGAAGTCCATATCTCCGCCACCAGGACCAGCAGGCATTGCTGCCTTCTTCTCTGGCTTATCGGCGATAACCGCTTCTGTTGTAATGAAGAGTGCTGCGATCGATGCTGCATTTTGCAATGCAGAACGTGTGACCTTTGCAGGATCGATGATGCCTGCCTTGATCATGTCGACGTATTCACCGGTTGCTGCATTGAGTCCGAAACCTGCTTCAAGGTGGCGAACTTTTTCAACGACAACTCCACCTTCAAGGCCTGCGTTAACAGCAATTTGCTTTAGTGGCGCTTCAACGGATGCTTCAACAATCTTGGCACCTGTTGCTTCATCACCTTCAAGCTTGAGCTTGCCGAATGCAATCTTGGCTGCTTGCAAGAGTGCAACGCCACCGCCGGCGACAATGCCTTCTTCGACTGCAGCTTTTGCGTTGCGGACTGCATCTTCGATGCGGTGCTTGCGCTCCTTGAGTTCTACTTCAGTTGCTGCTCCAGCCTTGATGACTGCAACACCGCCAGCTAATTTAGCTAGGCGCTCTTGTAGCTTCTCACGGTCGTAGTCAGAATCGCTCTTTTCGATCTCTGAACGAATCTGTGTGACGCGTCCCTTGATCTGGTCAGCATCGCCGCCGCCTTCAACAATTGTTGTTTCTTCCTTGCTGATGACTACCTTGCGAGCATGTCCTAGAAGCTCTACGCCTGCTTGATCTAGCTTGAGGCCGACTTCTTCAGAAATAACTGTTGCGCCAGTAAGAATTGCAATGTCTTGCAACATTGCCTTACGACGATCACCAAAACCTGGCGCCTTCACCGCAGCAGAGCGGAAAGTGCCACGGATTTTGTTGACTACCAAAGTTGCAAGTGCTTCGCCTTCGATGTCTTCAGCGATGATTGCAAGCGGCTTACCTGATTGCATCACCTTTTCGAGGATAGGCAAAAGGTCTTTTATGTTTGTGATCTTGGAATTTGCAATCAAGACATATGCGTCTTCGAGAACTGCTTCCATGCGATCTTGATCAGTTACAAAGTAAGGAGAGATGTAGCCCTTATCAAAACGCATACCTTCTGTGAGCTCTAGCTCAAGACCGAATGTGTTTGATTCCTCGACAGTGATTACGCCTTCTTTGCCAACCTTGTCCATGGCTTCGGCGATCATTTCACCGATAGTTGCATCGGCTGCAGAGATAGATGCAGTTGCTGCAATCTGCTCTTTAGTCTCGACGTTCTTAGCCATAGCGCTGAGTTCCTTGATGACGGCTTCAACAGCCTTTTCAATACCGCGCTTGAGTGCCATTGGGTTTGATCCCGCGGCAACGTTGCGCAGACCTTCGCGCACAAGTGCCTGAGCCAATACCGTCGCAGTTGTTGTTCCATCTCCTGCAACATCATCGGTCTTCTTGGCAACTTCTTTAACCAGCTCTGCGCCGATTTTCTCCCAAGGATCTTCCAAATCAATTTCTTTAGCAATGGAAACACCATCGTTGGTGATTGTGGGAGCTCCCCACTTCTTTTCCAAGACAACATTTCGTCCACGGGGTCCAAGGGTTACCTTGACCGCGTCAGCAAGAATGTTCATGCCACGCTCTAGACCGCGACGGGCTTCTTCATTAAAGGCAATCTGCTTTGCCATAGTTATTTGCTCCTATTTGTTTGTTTATGGGGCACTTATCACTCGCACCCCTAGAGTGCTAACGCTAAATCTAGAGCAGCCATTCCATCGGGGCAAACTGAGGGGTGGGCTGGCGGAAGTTAGCGGGCCGAACGGGCCTGCATGCGAGCCTGACGCATACGCCGTAGGCGTTTGACCAACATTGGTGAGGCGATAAGGGCATCTTGCCGGTCAATGAGGTCGTTGAGGAGTTGGTAATAGCGAGGCGGGGTGAGGTCGAAAAGCTCTTTGATCGCGTTTTCCTTAGCCCCGGCATATTGCCACCAGTTGCGTTCAAATTCGAGGATGCGAGATTCCAATTCACTCAACGCTGATGGCGCTGAATTCATTGCTGACTCTTCCATGTAATTAGCCTAAACCACTGTGCCTAAAAACTGTGGGATTTACAGAGTGGCCAAGATCGCTTCAATATCGGCCACTTTCGTCCATGGGTTGACGATCGCAAAACGCAAGATGGGTTGGCCGTGATGTGATGATGGAGGAATAAATCCGATTTGGTCGGCCAATAATTTATCGCTCCACTTTTGATAATCCGTTTTGGACCATCCCGTTCGAACAAATGCGACGACCGAAAGTTCTGGGTCGCGAACAAGTTCAAGATGTGGATGTTCTCTAATCTTTTGTGCAGCCGCGCGAGCAACATCCATAGTTTGCTCCATCGCTTCTGCATACGCATCAGTACCATGCGCAGCAAGTGAAAACCAGAAAGGTAAACCACGAGTTCTACGTGTGAGATGAATTGCATAATCTGAAGGACTCCATGATGGATCATCGGTAAGGGTTTCCAAGTAAGAGGCCTTTTGCGTATGCACTTGTCGTGCGACATCTGGATTGCGGTAAACAAGTGCGCACGCATCAAATGGTGCAAAGAGCCATTTATGTGGGTCGACAATAAATGAATCTGCGTTTTCGACGCCAGCAAACATTGGCCGCAACGCAGGTGAACATAGTGCGGCTAATCCGTATGCACCATCAACATGAAACCAGAGGTTGCGCTCCCTTGCGGCTTGGCCAACAGTTGCAAGATCATCGATAGTGCCAAGGTTTGTTGTGCCAGCAGTTGCAACTACAACAAAGACACGCGAAGAACTATTTGCATGAAACTTATCTATCTCGCGAGCAACATCGGCGCCCCGCAATTTGCCTCCAGCATCAGGGGCGATTGGTAACAGATCAACATCCATAACTTCGGCCGCAGACACAATGGATGAATGCGCCTCTTCGCTACATGCGATTGCCCATCGAGTGATGTGTGGCCATTGCTTTCTTGCTTGCGCGCGAGCAACAACAAGTGCAGAAAGATTTCCAACTGTGCCGCCTTGCACGAATACTCCTCCAGCACTTGATGGCATTCCCGCTAAATTCGAAAGCCATTGCAGCGCTTGATTTTCTGCAAATACTGCCCCTGCACCTTCTTGCCACGACCCTCCGTAGAGTGCGCTTGCTCCGACAACAAGATCAAAAAGGTTTGCGTACTCACTGGGGGCTGACGGAATAAACGCCAAGTTGCGTGGGTGATCGGTAGAGATGCAAGCCTTTGCCAAGACTTCGGTGAAGACTTCTAGCGCTTTATGGCCGCCTAATCCTTTTCCTGTGATGGTATTACCGACCAATTCAAATAATTTTTCTGCACTTTGAGGGCCATCCAAAGGTGGATCGCTCTTGAGTCGATGCAGGCTGTAAGCCAAAACCTCTTGGGCAAGCGCTTCGACTTCCGGCGTGAACTCATGCATAGTGGTAAGTCTGCCACGATACGAGAGAATCTCTCTATGCGCTTGCTTCGAACCTCACACCTTGGGCCAACCCTTGTTGTGAGTCTGGTCTCCTATCTTTTAGCAATTGCCCTCTGGTGGGAAGGCCCTGCACTTGTCATCGCGCTAACCATCTTCACGGGCCAGCTCTGCGTGGGATGGACAAATGATCTCGTCGACGTTGAGTCAGATCGTGAGCAACGGCGAGCACATAAACCAATCGCAAACGGAGAGATATCTATCTCTACAGTTCGCACTTCTACATTTATCGCACTTGCGCTGTGTATCGCTCTTTCATTTTTTGGGCCACTAGGAATTCGCGGTGGTTTGGTGCACCTACTTGGTGTGGGTTGTGGAGTTGCTTATAACTTTTATCTCAAAGCTAATCTCGCCTCGCCTATTGCCTACATCATTGCCTTTGCGGCGCTACCTTCGTGCATCGTTTTGAGTAAATACAACACAGTGCCGTTATGGCTGGTGGCTACCGGATCTCTATTTGGAATTGCAGCTCACTTCGCAAATGTTCTCAAGGATATGGAGCGCGATCGTTCCGCCGGTGTTATGGGATTTCCACAACGCGTCGGAAGCGGCACGAGCTCTCTCATTGCTGGCACATCGCTCATGTGTGTCTCAATAATTCTTACATCCGTTACTGGACTTAGATTCTCACTCATCATCGGAACCTTGGCATTTATCGCGCTTTTTGCGGTTCCAATGAAAGCCAGATTTGTTCTCATCTTGTTACTGGCACTTACCGACGTGGTTGTACTCGTTACTTTTGCTTCTTCATCTGTCGTGACGCCTCTTTGACGATATTTCTTAACATTGTTGGAAAAATAAAAGCGTGAAAAGGAAGAACCGCATACCAATAAAGTTGCCCACCTAGTCCATGCGGAGCAAATGTTGCCTCCTGCGTAATCTGGGTTTTCCCGTCAACCTCATTGAGCCGAAACTCTAACCACGCCTTTCCTGGCAAAACCATTTCAGCATAAAGACGCAAAAGTTTCTCGCTTTCAAGTGCCTCCACTCTCCAAAAATCTAAACTCTCACCCACTCGCAAATGATCAGGGTCTCGTCTTCCACGCCGCAATCCCACTCCGCCAACAAGTCGATCCAAGAGCCCTCGCAAAAACCAAAGCCACCCAGCGCCATACCAACCGTTTTCCCCGCCAATTGATTCAATCTGTTTCCACACATGCGCTGCCGGAAGTTGCGTAAGAATCTCGCGTTTGTCACGCAATAACATTTCACCAGACCAGTCTGGATCTCCCTGCGCTTTTTGCCAGGGCGCGGTCACGATTCCAGCATCAGACCATCGAGTTTCGACAGTGTGCTGAGATATCTTGCTCAACGCTAATTCAATTGCACGTTCTACGTTCAGCAGCCCCTCTGGTGGTGGCGGAATAAGTGCATCAATACTTTTCTTTGGGTCAGCAACAACTTCGCTAATGAGCGAGCCAACTAGCGGTCGCGCAAGGGCTGTTGGCACAGGTGTTACTAGGCCGATCCACAAGCTAGATAGTTCTGGTGTAAGAACTGGGACCTTAATAATCCAACGTTTAGGTAACCCGGAGATCTTGGCAAACTTTTGCATCATGCCCGCATAGGTAAGTACTTCTGGGCCTCCGATATCAAAAACCTTATTAACTGGCGTTGTTAACTCTGCGCTCTTTCGCAAATACCAAAGCACGTCTCTGATAGAAATTGGTTGCGTGCGATTCATAACCCATTTCGGAGTCGTCATAATGGGCAATCGATGAGTGAGGTGGCGCAGCATTTCAAAAGAAGCGGAACCCGACCCGATCACGATTCCTGCGCGCAACTCCATCACTGCAACACCTTGGGTCGCCAACTGCTCTCCAGTGCGCGCACGTGAAGCCAGGTGTTTACTTGTTTTCTTATCGTTAGCAATTCCACCTAAGTAAATAATTTGCTGGACATTCTGATTCTTTGCCGCCATTGCAAAATTACGTGCCATCTGCGCTTCAATCTCATCAAAATCGGGACCGAGGTTTATGGAGTGCAATAGGTAATATGCGGTGTGGATACCGGCAAGTGCTCGTTTGAGATCTTCTAAGTTATTTGCATTCCCCTCAAGGATTTCCACTTGATTGGCCCAGGGTTGGCCTTGAATCTTGCCTTTGTCACGCACAAAGACTCGTACGAGTTGATGATCATCTAATAGCGCGCGAACCAATCGCCCACCAACATAACCTGACGCCCCGGTTACTAGATATCTCCGTTTTTCAGTCTCCTGATTCATACCGTAAACCTTAGACTGGGGAGGTTGAAATTGCCTGCGGAAGGAATTGCCATGAAGAAGCCTCGCGTTGTCATCCTTGGTGCGGGTTTCGGTGGGCTCACTGCGGCAAAAGCGCTTTCAGGAAAGGCCCACGTAACACTTGTGGATCGCCACAATTTTCAAACATTTCTACCGCTGCTCTACCAAGTTGCTACTGCCGGATTAGCTGCAGACCACGTTGCCTATCCGATTCGCGGAGCACTGAGAAAAACAGACGTTGCATTTCGTATGGGCTCTCCCTTATCGATAGATCATAAGAACAAGGCAGTGAAGTTGGATAGCAGCGAAATTCTAGAATTTGATCATTTGATTGTTGCGCTGGGCTCGGCCACTGCTGACTTTGGAGTCAAAGGCGTTCAAGAGCATGCGCTAGGGATGAAAAGTGTTTCTGAAGCAATCACAATTCGTGCAGAGGTGATGCGACGCTTTGAAGACCTATGTCGCTTTGAAGATGAGACCGTGTTTTCGATTTCCGTTGTTGGCGGCGGGCCAACAGGAGTCGAAATGGCTGGCGCCTTGGCAGAACTTGTCCGCGGTCCATTGCGCTCTGATCAAGAAAACGCAGCGGCCCATATTGATATCTATCTGATTGAGGCAGGACCACGATTGCTCCCAAGTTTTTCTCCACGGCTTTCTGCTCGCACTCAGAGGGATTTGGAAAAACTCGGAGTTAAAGTGCGCTGCAACACAGCAGTAAAAGAAATTAAACCTCGAAAAATCGAACTCAAAGATGGCACTTTCATTCCTTCCGAAGTGACTATTTGGGCAGCGGGGGTACAGGGCGAGCCATTAGCTAAGCAACTCAACATGCCGGTTACCTCCACACGAATAGACATTGAGCAAACTCTTCAAGTTCAGCACTACCCCCACATTTGGGCAATTGGAGATATCGCTGGCGCAAAAAGTGAAAATGGTCGCTACTTACCCATGGTTGCTCCTGTTGCGATGCAACAAGGTCGATGGGTGGCGCGCCAAATTATGGCAATCACACAAGGAAAACAAGCGGGAAAATTTGTTTACAAAGATAAGGGTTCGATGGCAACAATTGGTCGACACAAAGCTGTGGTGGAAGTGAAGAATCTACAGTTCGCCGGTGCGCTAGCCTGGTCTGCATGGTTGACACTTCACCTTTTCTATTTATTGGGTGGAAGAAATAAAGTGCTGACCGTTGCCGACTGGATGTGGAATTACCTCACCTTCGACCGTGGAAATCGTCACATTATGGACTCAATGTAAATGCCTTCATATATTAATTTGCGTGGTCACCAAGTTTGGAATTATGAGTGGGCTAACAATGGTGAAGCCCTTGTACTTTTGCATGGTGGCCTGAGTGCCACGGAAGATTGGGACACCTGCGTTTTGCCTGCTGTTGAATCCAAACACCATGTCTTTGCCTATGACAGAACTGGACAAGGTAGAACCGCGGATCAACCCAATAGCTTGCACTTTGATTTCCAATGCGCAGAAGCGATTGCCTATCTTGAAGATATAGTGAAAGAACCGGCACACCTTGTTGGCTGGAGTGATGGAGGAATCATCGCTTTGATGATCGCTATCCAACGACCCGAACTAGTGAAATCGATTGTGGCCCTGGGCGCCAACTATCATCACAACTCGGGTGGTAAACCAATTCCAGCCTGGACAATTAGCGATGAAGACAGAGTCGAATACGCAATGCGCTCTCCAGATGCGCCAGAAACAATTGATAGTAAGCAATCTAGAATGCTGGCGATTTGGAATTCCGAACCAACAATGACGTCGGGTGACCTTGCAAAAATTACATGTCCTACACTCATTTTAGCTGGCGATGACGAACCCTTTAGTTTGGAACACACGAGCGCACTCTATGAAGCAATTCCGCAAGGACAACTCGCAGTTATTCCAGGCACTTCACACTTCGTGATCAAAGAAAAACCTGAACTCACTCAAATGGTGATCAAACAATTCCTTGTAGATCTTTCGGCGCCCATCACGCGCATGCCCATCCGCAGGACTAATCCAGAGATTATTTGATATTTGCTACTCGCTCTTGGTGGAGTTGGGTAAATATCGGCGCAGCAAGTGGCTTAAGTTCTCCAACCTTTCGCGCTAACACCCAATCTGCTAAATCAGGGTTTCTAGAAAAGGCAGGGCCATGCATGTAGGTCGCCACCACTTGATCTGTCACAACTCCATCAACGGTGCTGGCTTGGGCATTTCCTACCCCCGAAATAACATTTCCTAGCGGTTGAATTTCGTCAAGGTAGCCAGTTTGACCTGCATGGTTTTCAAATCCGGTGAGCATGCCAATTCCAATTGTGGATTCTGATAGCAATTCGCCTACAGATCGCGGTGTGGCAGCAAAAGTATCTACCGGCAAAATACCTAAGCCAATGATTGTGCGATCGCCAGATGCTGGAAAACTTGCTCCTAGCAACTGAAATCCAGCACATACGGCAAATATGTGACCTCCATTATTAATTACTTTGCGCATTGCTCCATCTCGTTCCAAAATTTCTCGAGCAGCAACTTGGGCATCGTCTTCTCCGCCGCCAAGGAAATATAAATCAGCAGAAACTGGAACACGATCCCCGGCATGCACGGTGATTACTTCGTGCGCTATCCCTCGTTGCTTCAGCCGCCAACTAGCAATTTCGACATTGCCTCGGTCCCCGTAAGTGCCCAATAGTTCAGGCAGTAAATGAACAAGAGTTAAAGTCATGAGGGTTTCACCTGCTTAGATAAGCGGTGAAATGCGGTGTATGAAGCGATGATGTCAGCATCAACCGCTCCAAAAACTTTAGCGGCGGCGCCTTCATCCGCACATACTTCGTGTTTAATTCCAGCCACAGTGAGTCGAGCGGAGAGATCTAAGCGTCGCTCGCCCGTTGCAATCACCGTTCTGTTAGCCAGTGGAGAAAAATCAACATCCCATAACCAAGAAGTATCTTTGCCGTCTTGTGTATTTGCATTCACGACAAGTGCTACAGCTTTAGGTCCTTGTGCACTGGTTGCCAAAGTCTCGCGCCAGCTCGCAGGATTCTTAGAAAGGAGCAATCGAAAATTAGTTCTGCCGATTTTTAAGGATCCAAATCGGCCGTCCACACTTAAAACTTTCGCAATTTCTGACGCAGCCTTATCTATTGGTACGCCAAAAGCCTTTGCAGCCACGATCGCTCGCGCGGCATTTCCTAAAGCAGCAGCACCAGGGATTCCACTTTGCACCCCAACTTTTTGATTGTTTGGCCCAGTTAATTCGCCATCTCTCAAAATCCATTCGGGGTTTGGTTTCTTAAATCCACATGTGCACGAGTAGCTAGTTAAGTGCGTATTCCATTCCAATACTTTTCCGCACTCGGGACACGTTGATGCATCAATATGTCCGACGGCTCCACTTGTAAACCAAATCACATTGACACAATCTTGTGCTGCCCAAGTCACAAAGGGATCGTCAGAATCTGCCAAAACAGCGCAATGTGCTTGAGCAGTTGCCAGGGCGACCTTCCATTTTTGTGCCACTACTCGCACTTCAGAGAGCCGGTCTAACTGGTCGCGGCCAAGATTAAGTAAAACAATCAATCGAGGATTGGTTTGTTTCATTGCCCAAGGAATGACCATTTCATCAACTTCTAAAACTGCAACTGGAGCAGCTTGATTCTTGCTGAGAGCTGCCGCTATCCCAGCAAATAAATTAGCGCCAGTAAAATTACTTACAACGGGGCCTTGCGAAGAAAGTGCGTGATAGATCAAGGATGTCGTAGTTGTCTTCCCATTGGTACCCGATATCAGGATTACTTTTCTTGACTTGGATAGCGTTTGAACGGCACTTGGTACCAGTTTAAGAATAATTCGCCCGGTAACCATGACGCCGCTACCCTTTTTAGTAATGCGCGAAAGCCATCCCGCAGCATTTGCCACCACTATTACTAATCGCAATTTCATGGCTACTAACAATCGAGCGGTTCGAGAGCTCCTGTGGTGACGTTGTATATCGCCCCGCCTACAGTGACGCCTTTTCGCAAAAGTGGATATGAGCGAATACGGGTGACATCTGTAGTCAGTGCTTTGCGTTGATCTGAAACGGTGCGAAATTCCAAACTGCGCGTGTCAACGCCGAATTCTTGAGAGATTGTTGCGTGAATATCGGCTTCTTCGCTTTGCGCCATTCGACAATCCGTATGGGGCATGACCAAAATACGATTCACGCCTAACAAGTAAGTGGCAAGAACCAATGTGCGCAAAACATCCTCTGTCACGCGAGCGCCAGCATTTCTCAAAATCTTGGCATCTCCTGATTGCATTCCCACCAAGGCCAATGGACTAATACGAGAGTCCATGCACGTCACTATGGCTAAACCTTTAGCCGCAGAACCGGTGAGAGCGCTCCCTTTAAATGCGGCGGAGAACTCACCGTTTGCTGCTAATACATCGCGGAATGACTCCAGAGGAAAAGCACTGAGACGCTCTTGTCCAGACATCAGCAAGCCCTTCCGTTAATCAAAATTACTTATTCTTATCTTTCTTTTCTTGCTTCTTTGCGCGCTTTTCTTTAAGAGAGAGTTTTGGTTCCTTCTTTTGGTTTGCGTTGCTCTTTTGTTCTTTGTTAGCCATTTGCGTGTCCCCTTTGTTTTATCGAGATGAGTGATTCTAAGTCTGAATGGAGCCCCCCGTCAGGATTGAACTGACGACCTTCCGCTTACAAGGCGGGCGCTCTACCACTGAGCTAGGGAGGCATTTGGTACTGGGGCATTATGTCAGCATCTGATTGCCAAGGTGCACACAAATGAGCGTGTAAGTTGTCTCCATGCGACTCGGGGTGCTGGATGTGGGGTCAAACACAATACATCTCCAGGTAGTAGATGCTCATCCGGGGGCTCGACCTACCCCAACCACAAACCACAAAGTGGAACTTCGGCTCACGGAATACCTCGATGCAAAAGGTGCGATCACTCCTGAGGGCATCGCTCTGCTCATTCAAGGTATTGACGGTGCCATCGCTCACGCTAAAAGTTTTAAAACCGAAGAAATTCTTGCATTTGCAACATCAGCTATTCGTGAATCAAAAAATGGCTTAGAGATAATTGCAACCATCAATAGGAAATATGAACTCGACCTTCAAATTCTTTCTGGCGAAGAGGAGGCGCGAATTACATTCTTGGCTGTACGACGTTGGCTTGGGTGGTCAAGCGGAAAACTGTTAGTCATTGACATCGGCGGAGGCTCCCTCGAACTTGCAACGGGTGTTGATGAGAGCCCAGAGGTCGCAATTTCATTTCCATTGGGTGCAGCACGGCTCACGCGTGAATTTATAAGCGCCGGCACAATACCAGCTAAGGGTTTGAAGAATTTGCAAAATTATGTTGATGAAACTTTGCAAAATAAAATGCCTCTAAAATTGAGAAGCCACAATGCAGACCATTTTGTAGCAACAAGCAAGACCTTCCGAACTTTGGCGCGGTTAGCTAATCATTGGTACGGAGACGATCCGCAGGCGTTAGAAGCAAATACCCTCCTAGGCCTAATACCTAAATTGATCGAGATGAAGAATGAAGAACGATCTAAATTGCCAGGCATTTCCGGTGCTAGAGCTCAGCAAATTGTGGCCGGTGCCATCGTCGCTCAGTCGGTGATGGACAATTTAAATATCTCAGAGTTAGAAATATGCCCGTGGGCTCTTCGTGAAGGCGTTATTCTTAAATGGCTCGATTGGAACGAACGCTAAACTTCCGGGGCCAAAACCCAGTCAATAGCAACCACTTCTCCGTCGCGATGGTGGAGAACCCAAGCATCTCCAGGGCTCAACTTTTCATAATCGAGATTCTTGAAGTTCTTCTTTCCAATGAGCTCTTTTACTATCCCTGGAAGTAGGGGATTGTGGCTGCACACTAAAGTTGAAACATTCTTCTTTACTAGCTTTCGCACATACTTAATTGCTGACTCTTTGTCTTGCTCGTAACCATACTCACTTAAATCTTTTGTTGATAATAGTTTCAAGTTCAGAATTTTTGCCATTTGATTGACTGAATCTAGGCATCGCATCGCATCAGAGGAATAGATACTTTGAATCGCGTAAGGCAAAAAACTTAGCAATAGACGCTTAGCTTGACGTTGGCCAAGGACATCCAGCGGGCGATCACCATCATCGCCATCCCAATCAAATCGTTTAACAGCTTTAGCGTGCCTTAAGAGAATCAGTGGAGTTGTATCAGGTCCGAATTCAAGAAAGAAATCTACGACTTTACAGTCATCTTTATTTGTTAATTCTTTTTTCGCTTCGTTTGGTTTGAGCCATTGAATCTTGTCAACTTCCAAGGGATCGGGTTTGCCTAAAGGAACATGGGTTGCTCGTGCAGACCAATAGCGCGCAATCTTTTTTTCACCTTCAACTGTGTAAGTGGTTTGACCAAGCTCGGGTCCGAACACAGCTGTTACGCCAGTTTCTTCAAGGACCTCACGAAATGCGCAAGCAATATGTGACTCACCTGCCTCCAATTTACCTTTAGGTAAAGACCAATCGTCATATTTAGGGCGATGGATCACGGCAATTTCAATTTCTGTAGCTTTATTTCGTCGCCACAGAACTGCGCCGGCCGCTTGGATAAAGTCCGCTGTGTCTGGCATCTGCTTTACCTACCTTTTTGATGATACTGAATCATTGAGTCTTGAATATCGATAAGTTTCTCGTTAAGCGCTGAGAGCGCGACTCGTGTCCACGCATCATCGGCTAGGTGCCAGCTTGCAATATTTTCAGAAAGATTCAAATCGAGAATTCGTTGTAACTCCTGCTTATGAGCTAAAGCATCTAGGCGAACTAAACTCTCTACGCGACGATCCAGATTTCTATGCATCAAATCCGCACTTCCAATCCAATATTCGTCGTTTCCTCCGTTGGCGAAGTGAAATATTCGAGAGTGTTCTAGGTACCTGCCAAGAATTGAACGGACTTTAATGTTGTCGGAAAGTCCAGCGATTCCGGGTCGCAATGCGCAAATCCCTCGGATGACTAAATCCACTGGTACGCCATGGCTTGAAGCTTTATACAAGGCTTCGACAAAGTCTTCATCGAGTAAAGAATTTAACTTAAATTGAATTCCGGCAGGTAGGCCGGCCTTGTAATTTTCTATCTCGTGATCAATCTTTGCAAGTAACCCTGAGCGCAGAGTTCGTGGCGCAACTAGTAACCGTGAGTACTCAGATTGAGGAGCAAAGCCAGAAAGTTGATTAAATAGTTTTGTTAAGTCATCCGTGAGGACTGGATCGGCGCTGAGCAAACCCAGATCTTCATAAAACCTCGCAGTCTTCGGGTTGTAATTTCCAGTTCCAACATGGCAATAACTTCGAAGTCCAGAGGGCTCATCTCGCACAACTAACGAGAGTTTTGCGTGCGTTTTAAAGCCCATTAATCCGTACACCACATGAGCTCCAGCTGCTTCTAGCTTTCTGGCCCAACGAACATTGGCTAGCTCATCAAACCTCGCCCGAATCTCAATCACGACGAGTACTTGTTTACCCGCTTCTGCCGCTTCAATCAGGGCTTCAACAATCGGCGAATCACCCGAGGTTCGGTACAACGTCTGCTTAATCGCTAGGACATGCGGGTCTTGGGCAGCTGAGTTTAGAAATTGCACGACAGAGCTTGAAAATGACTCATATGGGTGGTGAAGCAAGATCTCCCCCGCGCGGATAGCAGTAAAAAAAGACTCGGGGTTTTCAGGATCTACGCCAGCTAAGCCCAATGCGCTTTGTGCCCTAAAGGGAGGGAATTTTAATGCGGGAAAATCTAAGTCAGCAATTTTATGGAAAGCAGTGAGATCAAGAGGTCTGGCAGATCGCACGATTCCAGATTCTTCAATTCCGAGCTCTTCTGCCAAACTGTTCAAGAGTTCTGGCTCAATTCCATCTTCAATTTCTAATCGCACTGGAGGACCAAAACGTCTGCGTAAGAGCTCCTGTTCAATGGATGAAAGAAGATCTTCTGTCTCTTCTTCATCCATTTCCATATCTTGATTTCTCGTTACTCTGAAAGTGAAGCATTTATCAATTTTCATACCAGGAAAAAGTTGATCTAAGTGAGCAGTAATCAAATCCTCAAGGGGGATAAATCTCTTGCCCTCGTTGGAAGCAGTCTCTACCAACCTGGGCAAAACTGGAGGAACTTTCACGCGAGCAAAGAATTCTTCTTGGGTCGTCTTATTCTTCACAATCACTGCAATATTGAGCGAGAGTCCAGAAATATAAGGAAATGGATGGGATGGATCTACTGCTAACGGAGTGAGAACCGGGAATATTCGCTCGTTGAATAGACGAGTTGCGGCATCTTTTTCTTTTTCATTTAGTTGATTCCAGGTCACAAGAGAGATTCCCTCCAGCGCTAGGGCTGGAAGAAGTAATTTATGAAGACAGTCATTTTGACGCTTCACCAATTCTGCCGATTTTTTCGAAATCGCTTGTAGCAACTTGGTTGGCGTAAACCCTGCAGTATTGTGATTGGTGTGCCCTGCTTCGATCTTGCTTTTGAGTGTGGCTACTCTCACCATAAAGAATTCATCTAGGTTTGAGGAAAAAATGGATAGGAATCTGACCCGCTCCAGTAAGGGAATTGCAGGATCTTCTGCCAGTTCCAAGACGCGGGTGTCGAAAGAAAGCCAACTGAGCTCTCGATCAATGAGATGTTCGCTATGAACCACGGTTGAAGGGTCTCCAATGCAGATGAACAACAGGTGACGAGAATGCCACCGTACATCAAATCAATGGTCTTCTAAATCGCCCGCATCCCCTATGGCCAAGGGATGGGCCTAGATTGCTTAGCGCGGCGACCATCTCCCGATGATTTTCCTCGGATGCGACGGATGATCCACGGGAGTAAAAAGGTAAAAAACCAACGAAGATCTTCTTTCAATTTTAAGAGCCACTTCTTGGGCTGCGCAGGAGGTAATGGACTACGCCAATCTGATGAACACGCAAGGCTAAGTTTTTCTAATACGCCTTGAGTAACGCGATCATGCCCCATGGCGTTTAAGTGCAATCTGTCGCTTGCCAAAAAACGTCGATCTGCGAGAAAGCCTTCTTCGTTTGCATCCACAACGATTGCGCCGACTTCATTTCCGATACGTCGCACATTTGCGTTGAACTCTCCAAAGCGGGCGGCCCAAACATCGGCAGATTTTCCTTGTGAATCAGTTCGCTCCAGCACCGTAAAGAGCATGACGGTGGCATCAGATGCAGCAATTTGTCGAACCGCTTGAGCATAATGAGGTAAGACTAGATCTGGTTTGTAGTTCGGTCGCAAAACATCGTTAGCGCCGGCATGAAAGGAAATTAAGGTTTCGGGACCTGTCACAAATTTCAAAGCTAAGGGAATTTGATCTTTGATCACTTGATGAACCAACTTGCCTCGAATTGAGAAATTTGCATATGTAAAGCCTGGGTTACCTCTGGCCATGACGTCAGCAACACGATCTGCCCAGCCACGATAATTACCGTTGACGATTTCATCACTCATTCCTTCAGAGAAGGAATCACCGCAGATCAGGAAGCGTGTAAACATTTACTTGCGGCGTTGCTCGTCAACCCAAAATAAAGCAATGGATGTTGCCACGCTGGCATTCAGGGATTCAGTTGTTGCACGCATAGGAATTGAGACGACTAAGTCGCATTTCTCGCGCACTAAACGAGAAAGCCCTTTGCCTTCACTTCCAACCACAATCATGAGTGACTCTTCTGCAACTTTCATTTCACTTAAAGTTTGGTCCGAATCCCCATCTAAACCAATAACAAAACAGCCCAATTTCTTAGCAGCATCAATGGTTCTAGCCAAGTTGGTTACTTGAGCAATTGGTAAACGTGCAGCGGCGCCAGCAGAGCTCTTCCACGCTGATGCTGTCATAGCCGCTGCGCGACGTTCAGTCATGACCACCCCATGTGCACCAAAAGCGGCAGCACTTCTAACTACGGCGCCAAGATTTCGTGGATCTGTCACTCCGTCTAATGCAATGATCAAGTTTGGAGATGTTGCGCGTTGCATAATCTCTTCAAAACTTGAATATTGAAAAGGCTTGATCGCAAGAAGAATTCCTTGACTGCTTCCAGATAAACCTTCTACTTCTGCCCGGTGCACTTCGCGAATCGGAAGGCGTGCAGATAACGCCAACTGGAGCGATTCTGTAATTCGATCATCGACATCAATGCTGCGTGCAACAATCAACTCGATTGCCGGGACACCAGCACGAAGTGCTTCAACAACGGCATTTCGTCCGGCAACTAATTCGCCACCACCTTTTGGACGCTCACTCTTAACTCGGGGCGCTCGCTCTCTTGTGTCCTTAGATGCAGCTTTTTTACGCTTTGCAGCGGCATGGTAAGGACGGTCTTCGGCTTTTGGTGTTGGACCTTTACCGGAAAGGCGCTTTTTATTTGTGCCACCGCTACCGCCGGATGGACCTTTTTTAGATGCGCGCACGGCGCCTTTGCGAGATGAATTCCCAGCCATGTGACTACCGCTCTTCCATACGTGAGATCGACCAACGTGGTCCTTGCGGCGTATCTTCGATAGTAATTCCAAGGGCGCTCAAGCCATCACGAATTGCATCAGATGCAGCAAAATCTTTTCGCTCTCGTGCAGCAGCACGTTGTGTAAGAGCAAGTGCAATTGTCCCATCAAGTGCAGCGGTCACATCACCACCGTGAGACAAGCCGAACGCGGGATCAAACGGGTCGCAACCAAGGATTTCAAGGGCGCCTCGGATCTCATTGGCGCTAGTTTCGATCACTTTCTTGTCACCAGATGTCACAGCGCTATTTCCAAGTCGCAAAGATTCAGCAACTAATGCCAGCGCCAGAGGTACAGCCAAATCATCATTCATCGCCTCAGTAAAGGCTTGTGAATGCTGAGGATTTGGCTGGTGACCCAGGATCTCAGTAGCGCGATTCAAGAAGCTTTCTATTCGCCGAAATGCAGTAGCGGATTCATCAAGGGCAGCCTGCGAAAATTCAAGCATTGAACGGTAGTGCGCACTTCCCAGATACCAACGCAATTCAATTCCACGAACTTTCTTCAGCAATTGCATCACTTGCAGAGAATTGCCCAAAGATTTGGACATTTTCTCGCCAGAAGTTGTGACCCATGCATTGTGCATCCAACTTTTTGCAAATACATAACCAGCGGCCTCTGATTGAGCAATTTCATTTTCGTGGTGAGGGAAAATTAAATCTAATCCACCTCCGTGAATATCGAAAGATTCTCCAAGATAGGCATAGGCCATTGCAGAACATTCCAAGTGCCAACCAGGTCTTCCATCGCCCCAAGGTGTTGGCCATGATGGCTCGCCAGCTTTAGCGCCCTTCCACAGTGCAAAATCGCGAGGGTCTTTCTTGAACGTCTCTGCAGCATCATCTGCCAGTAATAAATCATCTAACTTTTGACGCGAAAGCGTGAGATAGGAATTCAATTTTCGAACCTCAAGATAAACGTCACCATTGCCTGGCGCGTATGCGGCTCCATTTTCAATAAGCGTTGTCATCAACTCGATCATCTGTGTGATGTGACCTGTTGCGCGAGGCTCGTATGTAGGTGGCAAAACATTTAGCGCCGCATATGCATCGCTAAAGGCGCGCTCATACTTCATAGCCAGTGCCCACCAGGGCAAGTTTTCTTCGTGCGCTTTGTGCAAAATCTTGTCATCAATATCGGTGACGTTACGAATAAAGGTGACGGCATAGCCACTCTTGGTCATCCATCGACGCAGAATGTCGAAATTCACGCCGCTTCTGATATGACCAATATGCGGTGGAGCCTGAACCGTTGCTCCGCATAGATAAATTGAAGCGCTGCCATTTTTTATGGGAACAAATGGGTTGATTGTTCTAGAAAGAGTGTCATATAGGGCAAGTGAACTCATGGGCAAATTCTATCTTTGACTATCGCGACACTTGAGAAGTCTTATAGACAAGTGCCGATGCAACCGCAGCAATTCCTTTGCCTTCGCCTGTAAACCCTAAGCCATCAGTTGTGGTCGCCGTAATAGATACCTCGGCGCCATTGAGGGCGCCAGAAAGGGCTGCAATCGCATCGCTTCTGCGAGTGCCTAGTTTTGGTCGATTGGCGATCACTTGCACTGAAACGTTTCCGATACGAAAGCCTGCAGCTTCGATCTTCTTTAAAGTTTCAGATAAAAGCGCAAGGCCAGAAGCTTTCGCGTATTCAGGACGGTCGACACCAAAATTAGTTCCTAGATCACCCAACCCGGCTGCTGCAAAAAGCGCATCGCACATTGCATGTGCTGCAACGTCGCCATCTGAATGTGCGTCGACGCCGATTTCATTAGGCCAATGCAAGCCAGCCAGCCACATCTCACGGTCTTTATCCATCGAAAAGGCGTGCGCATCAACGCCAACACCAGTACGAAACGAAGGAGTGCTGACGCCGTCAGAGTTGGGCGGAGTCATAAATTACCTTTCGGTGAAATTAAGAAGCTAAAACCTCATCAAGAATAACTCCGGCTTTTTCTTCATCTGTACGTTCGGCAAGTGCGAGCTCAGAAATAAGAATCTGCTTTGCTTTTGAGAGCATGCGCTTTTCACCAGCTGAAAGTCCGCGGTCAAGGTCACGGCGATATAGGTCGCGCACTACTTCAGCGACCTTAATGACATCACCAGAAGCTAATTTTTCAAGGTTGGCCTTGTAACGACGAGACCAGTTGGTTGGCTCTTCCGTGTATGGCTGACGCAAGACATTGAATACGCGGTCAAGTCCGGCACTATCAACAACATCGCGCACTCCGACAAGATCCACGTTATCTGAAGGGACTCGTACGGTGAGGTCACCTTGTGCCACTTTGAGAACTAGATAGGTCTTTTCTTCGCCTTTGATCACTCGAGTCTCGATCGCTTCGATCAGAGCTGCTCCGTGATGGGGATAAACAACGGTTTCGCCTACCTTAAATGACATGTAAAGCCCTTCGTTAGACGCTAATAATACCAGCCATTAGTGCCTCTAGTCACCCTCGTAAATAGGCGCAAAATAAGGGTTATTCGTATATTTTAGAAGACATGAGAGAATTACGCACCATTTCACTTGATCACTTTCACTCTCACTCAAGGAGTATGTAATGCGTCCCATCGCAGTCATCACACTTTCAGCAACATTAGCAATGGGACTTACTTCGTGTGCTGCGGGCAATGATGCGCCAACAGCAATGACGAAACAAGTCACTGACGGTGTTGAAGGCGCAATTACAACTCAAGGCAATGACTTGAGTGTGAGTGGCCTACTACTTGTTGCTCAACCTGATGGCTCGGCAGTACTTGTCGCAACGATGATCAATCGCAACACACAATCTGATGATCTACTAGCAGTTGGGGCTAATGATGTAGTTGCAACCTTGTCAGCCACAACAATTCCTATGTTAGAAAATCAGCCACTACGTTTTTCTGGTGATACTTCAAACGCCAAAGCTGTTTTCCCCAACCTCAACATTGCACCTGGTAATCGCGTGAAAGTGAAGCTCTTCTTTTCTCATGCAGGAGAGATGACACTTGATGCAATTGTGCGCGAACAAACTGGCGTATATGCAGGGGTAACTGCTTAAGCTTCCATCTTGTATCCCAGGCCACGAACGGTCTGAATGTATATCGGATTTGCTGGATCTTTTTCTATCTTTGCGCGTAGGCGTTTAATGTGGACATCAAGGGTTTTTGTATCCCCAACATAATCGCTGCCCCACACGCGATCGATCAGCTGCATGCGAGTCAGAACGCGACCAGAATTGCGCATTAAAAACTCGAGAAGTTCGAATTCTTTAAGTGGCAAATTAGTTGGTTGATTTTCAACTGAGACTAAGTGTCGATCGGTATCCATCCGTACTGGGCCGGCCGCCAATACGTGTCCCTCGTTATCATGAAGTTGTTCATCCCCATTGCGCCTCAAAACAGCACGGATGCGAGCGATAAGTTCGCGCGAAGAATAAGGCTTTGTGACGTAATCATCCGCCCCCAGCTCCAGCCCCACAACTTTGTCTACTTCGGCATCCTTGGCTGTCAGCATGATGATGGGTACATTCGAGCGCGAGCGAAGTTGACGGCAAACCTCTGTGCCAGAAAGTCCCGGAAGCATAAGATCTAGCAAGACTAAGTCGGCGCCATTGCGATCAAATTCTTCTATTGCTTTAGGGCCCGTATCCGCGATGCCAACCTCAAATCCTTCGCGCCCTAACAGATATGAGATCGCATCCGAGAAAGATTCTTCATCTTCTACAACGAGTATTCGTGTCATCTATTTGCCTCCGCAGCATCATGGGTTGCTTGATCTAATGAATTTCCTTGACCTACATATAGTGGCAAGCGGATCGTGAAAGTGCTCCCTGATCCTTCTGCGCTCCACACCGAAACATCTCCGCCGTGATTAGTTACAACGTGTTTTACAATCGACAAGCCCAAGCCTGTTCCTCCGGTTGCACGCGAGCGCGCTGGATCGACTCGATAGAAACGTTCAAATATTCTCTCTAGATCCTTCTCCGCTATTCCAAGCCCCTGATCACTAACCGAGATTTTGACTAACCCATCATCGCAATTTAGACCAATTCCAATTTGAGTTCCGTTAGGGCTGTAATTGATTGCGTTCTCAATAAGGTTGCTTACTGCCATTTCAATTTGTGCCCTATCGCCCAAAACTTCACTTTTATCTGCAGCTCCAAATACCAAGGTGATATCTCGCGACTCTGCAGAAAGTCTCGATGAATCTATCGCTTCATTAATTATGTCGGACACGTTCAATACTTGTGCATTCTTAAGCGGATCTTCGTCTTGCAATCTAGAAAGATTAATAATCTCTTGAACTAAGTCAGTGAGACGTTTAGTCTCTACCAGCATTCGAGAGGAGAATTTAGTGACCGCCTCTGGGTCATCACTTGCTCCAAGTACTGCTTCGCTCAGAATGGAAAGTGCCCCAATCGGTGTCTTAAGTTCGTGTGAAATATTGGCAACAAAGTCGCGTCGAATTGAGTCGAGGCGGCGGAGCTCGCTATCGTCAAAGATAAGGGCAACAACTAACCCCTGGTGTCCAGAAGGTGTCGCGCGGACTAACAAATCATGAGTACCTTCACCGACAGGGCCCCGAGGCAATTCAATTGTTGCCTCTTGATACTTACCTGAACGCCTCACGGCACGAATAAGAGTAATCAACGGATCTGAAGAAAGTCGTCCTTCTTTAATTAAAGTTAAGATAGAGCCGCCCCGAGATGATTTAACAACTACTTCTCCGGGAGCTAAAACTAAATATTCAGCATCAACGAGTGATAGGACTTCAAGGAGGCCATCAGGAATCTCCCATTGAGGAGGTTCGGGTGCGATAGTTTTTCGGCGCCTTAACACGGTCCTATCGTAGAGACTCGCTACCAAATGCAGCCCACCTTCTTGGCCTAAACCCCCCATTACGCCAATTCTTAACGCCACATTCAATTCCTGTTCACTAACAACGGCCTATTGGCAGGCTCAGGTCGGTAGTATTCCCAAATGCGCGATGCCTTCCACGACGAATTAGATGCCGTCCGAGACACTTTAATTGAGATGGGTCGCAAAGTGGGTATCGCAATGGAGTTTGCAACCACGGCGCTATTAACTGCAGACTTAGCTGTCGCCGAAAAGGTTATTTCTGAAGACACGCAAATTGACCAGATGCAACATGACCTTGACGCTAAGACATTAACTCTGCTGGCGCGCCAACAACCCGTCGCCGGAGATCTTCGGACTTTGGTTACCTCACTTCGAATGAGTGCAGACTTAGAGCGCATGGGAGACCTTGCCCACCACATAGCAAAATTGGCTCGCATGCGCTATCCGGCTACTGCCGTACCTCCTGAATTAGCCCTAACAATTCAAGAAATGGGCAAAGTTGCGCAACGCATTATTGAGAAGGCAACCACTGTTATAGCTACACATAATTTAGAGGCTGCATTGCAGCTTGAAAAAGATGATGATGAAATGGACAAACTCCATCGCAAACTTTTCTTGACACTGCTTGATGACGCTTGGCCACATGGGATTGAGACGGCAATCGACATGACTTTACTGGGCCGCTATTACGAGCGATGTGCCGACCACGCAGTTTCGGTTGCTCGACGCGTGTATTTCTTAGTTACAGGAGAATACGCTTCCGATCAAAACTAGCTTCTGCCCTGCTTTGCAACTGCACTGATCGCAGTCTCGGCAGCGGCAGGATCTAAATACTCTCCACCTTTTTTCAATGGTTGGAATTGCTCATTAAGTTGGTAAAGCAGGGGAATCCCTGTTGGAATGTTGAGTTCAGAAATATCGGCATCCGATATTTCATCTAAGTGTTTTACAAGCGCGCGAAGCGAGTTACCGTGAGCGGTTACCAATACGGTCTTCTTTGTGCGCAGATCCGGAATGATTGATTCGCTCCAATACGGCAACATTCTGACGACGACATCCTTCAAACATTCCGTGGATGGCAATAAGGAACCTAAGTCAAAATAGCGTGGATCACCCGATTGGCTAAAAGGGTCGGATTGTTCAATCTTTGGTGGTGGAACATCGTAGGAACGACGCCATAACTTAAATTGTTCTTCGCCATATTGTTCAAGAGTGGCCTTCTTATCCTTGCCTTGCAAAGCTCCGTAATGGCGCTCATTCAAACGCCATGACCTGCGTACGGGAATCCATTGGCGGTCGCATGTATCCAGTGCAAGATTAGAAGTCTGTATCGCTCTGCGCAGTAATGAAGTGTGTACGACATCAGGAAGTAAGCCACGATCTTTTAGTAATTGGCCAGCTCGAGCGGCTTCATTTTCTCCCTTTGGGGACAGGGGCACATCCACCCATCCCGTAAATAAATTCTTGGCATTCCAATCGCTCTCGCCGTGGCGCAAGAGAATCAATGAAAAAGGCATGGGGCTATCTTCTCAATAGTGTGCACGCTATATCAAATGCTCAAAGGCTTGTAAGTTGGCTAAAGATTCACCGCGTGATACTCGCCAAGCCCATTCACGCCTAATCGCAGAACCAAAACCTAACTCCAAGAGTGGATTGAAGGCTGAGTCGGAATATTGCAAGATGGCACCAAGTAAGCGATCAATTTCGCGTTCCGTCACGGCGGTAAACGGTAAGCGACCAACAAGAAAGATATCTCCTACGTCATTGATGGCAAAGGCGACTCCATACATTCCGGCGTTCTTGCTCAAGCACCATTCATGGACGCTATCTTGATTCTCGTCAGGCTTTCGAATCACGAATGCGTTAACGCTCAGTGAATGGTCGCCAACAATCAAGGCGCAATGTGTCTCAAGTTTTTTTTCACCAGGAAGAGTGACCAGAAAAGTATTTTTGTCTTTTTGCTCAAAATCTAGCGAGTGAGAATCAAGAAATTCTTCAATAACTGCGCAGGGATTTATTGGCGCCATTTACTGGCCAGAAACCACGGGCTGTTGTTGTATTTCCGAGATTACGCGGTCATAAATATCTAAAGTTCCACGGGCGGTGGTGTCCCAACCGAAGTGCGATGCATGCTCAATCGCCCCCATAGACAGTAAGACACGACGCTGCGGCTCAACTAATAAACGGGCTAATACCGATGACCACGCACGTGGATCATGACCATCAACCAAAACACCAGAAATGCCATCTGCTATCGCCGTGCGTAATCCGCCGACCGCTGTTGCAACGACAGGAGTTCCGCACGCTTGTGCTTCTAATGCAACTAATCCAAAAGATTCGCTATAACTTGGAACGCAGACTAAATCTGCTGCGCGATACCACTGTGGCAATTCAGCGCGAGGGACTGGAGGCATAAAGTTAACAACATCGCTAATGCCTAGCCAATTCACTAGCTCTTGAAGGCGTTGTACTTCGGCGCCACCTGCACCCGAGGCCCCACCAATAATATAAACAATCAATTTTCGGCGAAGATGCGGTGAATGCGAAACCATCTCTGCCGTAGAGCGAATCAATAACTCGGGACCTTTGTGAGGTTGAATTCTTCCAACGAATGTTAGGACCTGGGCATCAGGTGAAATGCCGAGTGCGCTACGCGCTGCAGCGCGACCTTGTCCGGGAGTGAATGTGTAGAGATCCACACCGGGGCTAACGACATGCACATTATCGGGGCAAGCAGAATAGAGAGATACAAGACTTGCTGCTTCAGAATCAGTGTTTGCAATCAAGCCGCGAGCAGAAGCAACAACTTCCATTTCGCCACGAACACGCGAACCAGGTTCTGGCGTTTCGCCATCTGCCAATGCAAGGTTTTTTACTTTAGCCATTGTGTGCATCGTATGAATCAGTGGAATTCCGAGCTTTTTGCTAGCGGGAATTCCTACTTCTCCAGAAATCCAATAATGCGAATGAATAATGTCGTAGGCGCTCTTGCCTTCTAGGGCCTTGATAAATTTATCCGAGAGCTCTGGAATATACTGCGGGAGTTCTTCTTTAGTTACGCCTTCGACTGGTCCGGCATCGATGTGATGCACCATCACTCCGGGGGCTAGTTCAATGCTTTTTGGTAAGTCGCCGTGATTTCGCCTTGTAAAAATATCTACGGATACACCCATGGCAGCCATGCGCTTGGCGCTTTCGGCAACATAAATATTCATTCCGCCGGCATCGCCAATACCTGCTTGATCCAACGGTGATGTATGAACCATCAAAGTGGCAATGCGACCATTCATATTCATATTCTACCCGCGTTAGAAAATTGCGCGAATGGAACCAATGACCTCTTTACCGCCGTAAATAGGCGTAACTTCATCTTTTGAAGGGATGCCGAATCTTTCCAAAATACGCACCACGATGGGACCAAACGCTCGCCACGAGCCATCTTCAATTTTAAATACAAAGGTGCGCCCATCTGGAAGTGATCCGACTTCTACTGCTTCGGCTCCTTCTTTTATAAATAAGCCAGGGATCTCACGCATCTTGCGAGTTGTAAGACGACCTTCACCCGCAACCATTTCTGGAAATTGTTTGCACGCGCGCAGCACGCTGACATGGACTGGGTCTGTTGAAATAGTAATTGCATGAATTGTTCGCGCAAGACCCATTAAAGAAAGTACAAAAAGCGGAGCACCGCATCCATCAACGCTGACGAGAGAAACTTTCTCTTGCGCCAGATTTTCTAGCTCTTGCCTGCACGCAACTTGCAATGGATGCGATGCCTCAAGGTAATTTCCTAGTGACCAGCCATTCTTAACGCAGGTTGCAAGCATTCCTGCGTGTTTTCCGCTGCAATTGTGAGCAAGAGCAGTTGCAGGCTTTGCGCCCCATTGTTTGCGTTCCTCATCTCCCAGTGGTTTATCCGAAGCATTGAGAAGTGCAGATTCGTCTAAATCAACGGATGCCAGAATCTCACGCGCGCCATCTTGATGCATCGTTGCCCCAGAATGACTTGCCGCAACAAGAGCCAGCAGCCGTGGTTCGAGTTTCAATCCAGCACGCACCATTGCAGATGCCTGAATACATTTGATGCTTGATCTAGGGAAAATGGAAATGTTTGGATTTCCTAAAGCGAACTGGACTGATCCGTCTGCAGCTAATACAACCATGTGGCCTCTGTGTTGAGATTCAACAATTCCGCTACGAGTTACTTCTGCAAGAACGGGAGGAATATTCGCATCACTCATGTGCACGTGCGAGTGTCGACCATAAGTGCGGTTGCATCACATATCCTTCGGCCTCCATGTCGTATGCAAAAAAGAGTTCTCCTTCAACTAAACCATAAAGTCGAGAACCACCCGTAACAACTTTGGCGCTTGGAGCGAAATAGCACCGATCCATCTCTAGCTGAATCTTTGGGCCATCGAAGCGCCCCACCCATCCTTCTGAGATTCCGGTGTTGTGGGAGATAACAACTTCCAAAATATTTCCAGGCTTAATGCGCCAAAATCCTGTTTCAGATGCTCCCGATCGAATCACTTCGCCATTGGCATCAATAATCCACGACCGTGAGTAGTACGTCAAAAAAGGTCGACCGTCATGACTAAAAACAACTTCTTGATCAAATTCAAATGCAGGAACGCTCTCGTATTCGCCACGACCTTTACCGCGCCAGGTTCCAATGAGCCAAGCAAGTGGATTGAGATCAGCATGTAATCCTTCGGGGATCGTAAATACCATTATCTGCCACCCTTTCGGCGAAAACCGCTCAACCCATACGCAATGAGGCCAACGCCTAGAACGATAGCCGAGAGAGCAAGTAGAACTGAGGTCACTAATTCCATTGCAACTCCATACTGGCAAGCCTACCCGTCAATGTGAAAAGAGTTAATCCTTTAGGATTTAACTATGGCGCGAGCATCCCGACTAGTCGTAAAACTTGCATCTGGAATCGAAGATCCAGAACGAGTTGCACAAGCATTTTCTGTTGCCACCACAGCACTTGCAAGCGGTATTGAGGTTTCATTCTGGCTCACGGGCGAAGCATCTTGGTTTGCGATCGCAGGAAAAGCCGAAGAGTTTTCATTGCCACACTCGGCTCCGCTGCACGAATTACTAGCCTCGTTACTTTTGAACGCGACCGTCACGCTTTGTACGCAATGTGCCGTGCGACGGGATATAAAAGATGGAGATCAGATTTCTGGGATTCGTATTGCAGGTGCGGCCAGCTTTGTTGAAGAAATTACGGCTGAGGCAACACAAGCGCTGGTGTATTAACCAACTTCTTGAACCGCAGGAATTCCATCAATAGTCAGCGCTGCATCCGTCGGCGTGTTTCTCTTAATGACCGCAAGGGCAATTGTCCCTAATTCGTGATGGCGCGCAACGGTGCCAATGAAACCAACTTTAACTCCATCTTTTTCTACATCGGCGCCAGTTGCCGGAATAGTGACAACGCTGCCATCCAAATGCAACAGCACTAGGCGCCTTGGAGGATTACCAAGGTTTGCGATCTTGGCAACCGTTTCTTGTCCTCGGTAACAACCTTTGTTCATGTGCACAGATTTGTTGAGCATCCCGAGTTCATTAGGAATTGATTTGTGATCTGTTTCAAAACCGAGGCGAGGACGCATAGTTGCAACCCTTTGCGCATCAAGGGCCCATGTTCCTACTTGAGTGGCAATCGAGGCGAAGGATTTCTTCATTTCGTCTAATTCGGTCCTTGGCACAAGCGCGTATGGGCCACCGAGTGCATCGGTTACGCCAGGGGCACGCAATACTGCGAATTCATTGGATACATCTCGAATTTCAACATTCATGCGAAACTTCATTTTCAATAAGTGCACAAGAAGTAATTCTGAACGACCTGGATTGACAACCAACCATGAAGTTTTGCCATCATCAACCATATAAAACTGATGTTCAATATGGCCTTGCGGATCGAGAATTAAAACATCTTGCCAGACTGCGGGTGTAAGTGCTTCAAGATGTTGAGTGGTGAGTGAATGCAACCACGTCAGGCGCTCAGGACCATCTACGGCAATTACTTCGTAGTGCGAAAGATCCGCCCATGCAGTTCCTGCTTCGAGTGCTCTTTGCTCTTTAGTTGGTTCACCAAAATGCCAAATGGCCCCCTTATCGGGACCGTCTTCGACCAGAACCGCACTCATAGGTGCAATCTACTCCCGAGTGAGCCTATGTGTTAGCTGGAAGACATTCTGAGCATGTTCCATAGATCGCAAAGTGCGTGACATCTGTTTTAAATCCATAGTCATCTGAAAGAGAATTTACAAAGCTTGCTGCTGCATCAATGGGGGCATCTCCTACTGATCCGCACACTCCACAAACAAGATGCAGGTGCGTCAACTCCTCTGCTGCGTGATAGGTGGCGCCGCCATGTCCAAGGTGAGTGTGTTGAACAAGGCCGACATTTTCAAGTGTTTCCAAGTTGCGATAGACAGTCGAGAGATTAATTCCGGGATGTGTCTTGCGAACTTTTTCAGCAACTTCTTCTGGAGTCGCATGACCAAGCTCGCGCACAGCAGAGAGAACTAGCTCGCGTTGGGGAGTAAGGCGTAATCCCTTATCTCGTAACTCGTGTTGGTCGGCCATGTGATGATCCTACTTGAGGGCAAGCAAGAGAAGATAGATCCGCAGTCAGTTAGGCAAGTGCAGCAAGGGCTGTGAGCACTTGCTCACGCTTTGGTGCACCAACGGCCCGCCCAACTTCAGTTCCTTGAGAATTAAGAATCAGGGTCGTCGGAGTTGATCGAATATCTAGCGTGCGAACGAGTTCTAGATTTGCTTCTGCATCAATTTCAATGTGAGTGACATCTTCAATGCCTGCCACAACGTTTTCCAATAGCGTCCGAGTCGCGCGACATGGGGTACAAAAAGCTGAAGAGAATTGGACCAAGGTTCCTCGCGTGCCCAACTCTCGGCCCAGGATGCTTGCATTGAGCCGGACTCCTAGGGGTTTGGCGCCCTTAATCTTTCCCCGAATGCTCTGATACCAGAATCTATAGGCGCTAGCTAGCGCTAAAACAATCAGGATTGGAGCGAAAGATTTCACGCGGGTAGTCTGTCCTATTAACTGCAAAGTTCATACTCGCCAATGAAGGGATGTCAGCCGTGGCCCGCGTTTTATTATTAACAAACACGCATGGTGCTAGCGCTGAAGTGTTGCCTGCCTTAGCTTTGTTGCAACATCAAGTACGCATCTTGCCCGCTGAGGCCAGCGTGTTAGTTGACGTTCCCCAGATGGATGTTTTATTTATTGATGCTCGTCGAGAATTACCTGCAGTTAAGAACCTTACGCGTTTACTCACTACAACCGGAGTTGGTTCACCTGTCATTGCAATTACAACCGATGGTGGGCTTTCTGCGATGAGTGCTGACTGGGGCGTCGATGATGTAATTCTTGATACTGCAGGTCCGGCTGAGGTCGATGCACGAATTCGAATTGCAATTGGTAAATACATGGCAATCCGTAGCGCTGCCGATCCAACTTCTGGCGAAATTCGCACAGGAGATGTTGTAATCGATGAAAGTACGTACACGGCAAAAATTAAGGGCCGTTCCCTTGACCTGACTTTTAAGGAATTTGAATTACTCAAGTACTTAGCACAACACCCTGGTCGCGTCTTTACTCGTGCGCAATTGTTACAAGAGATTTGGGGCTATGACTACTTCGGCGGTACTCGAACCGTTGACGTACATATTCGCAGGCTGCGTGCAAAGCTAGGTGCTGAGTTTGAATCCATCATCGGAACTGTTCGAAATGTTGGATACCGCTTTACCTTGCCTCAAGGACATAAAGAGAGCTTGATTTCAGATCGCGTTCAGTAAGTGATTACCTACCTCGAAAGTCTCAACCCAGCCCAACAAACGGGTGTATTGGATCTCATCTCTGCGGCAACTGATCAAGACGGAATTCCTCCCATTGCAGAACATGTCGTATTACATCTGCGCCACGGTGGAGATAAAGATGATCGCCATATTGTGGTTGAAAAAGATGGCGCGATTATTGGTTATGCGCATTTGGATCTCACCGACACTGTTGCCGGGGCGAGTGCTGAGTTAGTAGTTCATCCCCAACATCGCACAGGAGGCTTGGGTCGCGCCCTTTTATCTGAGATCTATCGCATCGCTCCACATTCTCGTTTATGGTCCCACGGAGATTTGAAGAGCGCTCAAAAACTAGCCACCGAAAACGGCTTCCAGCGCACTCGTACCGTCATTCAAATGCGTCGTTCTCTCAGTGAGCATCTACCCGAGATCAGCATCGAGATGACGTTGCGTTCTTTTCTCCCGGGGCTCGATGATGAATCATGGGTTGCCCTCAATAATCGCGTCTTTCGCGACCACCCCGAACAAGGTAATTGGACTCTTGCCAACCTTCGCCATCGAATGCAAGAAAAATGGTTTGACCCACAGGGGTTTTTACTGACAACTGATCATGAAAAGTTGATCTCTTTTTGTTGGACAAAGATTCATGGAGGGCACTCACATTCACACGATGAGGAGGAAACTCATGACCATGACCCAATCGGCGAGCTTTATGCAATGGGAGTTGATCCAGACTTTGTGCACAAAGGTCTCGGCCGTGCAATCACGCTGGCTGGATTAGCCCATCTTCGTCGTCAAGGTCTGTTGTCAGCAATGCTCTACGTTGATGCGGAAAATTTCGCAGCCATCGCTCTCTATAAGAACTTAGGGTTTAGCGAATGGGGTCGTGACGTGATGTATAGGAAATTAACCAACTAGGTCGAGGCACATTGCACGAAATGCCCCACTGTGAGCTTCGACATCTGCAGTAGTAGTTGCAGGCGAAATTAAAGCCATATTGTGAAATGGAGTGATTAAGAAGCCATCGTTGAGCATGCGTAGGTGAATGTATTGCTCGAGTTCAAAGTCGCCTGCATCAGCGGCTTCTTTGCCTGTCTTTGGAGCAGTGGCTTGAAATAGATATTCGCCGCGGGCGCCCAGGCGAGAACAAAACCATGGCAATTTAAATTCAGTGATTGCGCGATCAACGCCATCACACCACGAGCTTCCGAGTGCAACCATCTTTTCAAATGCGGCGACAGTGAGAACTTGCGTCAAGGTTGCTCGCATTGCAGCAAGGCTCATGGAGTTGCCAGCCAAAGTAGAACCAATGCCAACTGTATCAATAATTTCGCGAGAAGTTCTTTCCTTAATTGCCTGAGCCACCTCGTGCGTCATCCCAAATGTTCCGGTAGGAATTCCTCCAGCAATTGCTTTACCAATAGTCAAGATGTCTGGCTTCAAGCCATGCAGTGCGGTCATGCCGCCAGGGCCAACAGAGATTGTGTGTGTTTCATCAATGATCCAGATAGCACCATACTTCTTAGCAAGCTTTCCTACTGATTCTAAATAACCTTCACCTGGCAGAACGATTCCGATATTTGTCATCGCAGGTTCCATCAAGATTGCGGCAACATCCCCGTGTTTGAGAGCCGCTTCCATCGCAACTAAATCGTTGAATTCCACCACACGAGTGGTTTGATCTAAGTCAACTGGTGCACCAAGGTTGCCTTCGCGTTTGACTGTATTTCCAGAGCTATCGAGGGTTGCAAATGTTTCATCAACGCTGCCGTGGTAACACTTATCGATCACGATGATTTTCGATTTCCCGGTGATTAATCTGCAATAACGAATCGAATGTCGATTAGCATCAGTGGCGGTCACAGTAAATTGCCATAGTGGCAGACCAAAGCGAGTTGCTAACTCTTGTGACACCACTACCGCATCTTCGGTCGGCAGCATCGAGGTAAAGCCGTGTTTCATCTGTTCGGCAATTGCAGCGACCGTGGCAGAGGGTGAATGTCCAGTCATAGATCCGGTGTCACCTAAACAAAAATCGATATAACTATTTCCGTCAACATCTTTAAAATGAGCACCCTGTGCACTTTCAACAAAGACTGGATAGGCACCTGGCCACTTGGCCATCCACGACATCGGTACTCCACCTGGCATTACTTTCTTTGCTGACTCAAAGAGCGCGCCACTTTTTGGGTGAAGTTTCAAAAATCGCGCTTCTTCGAGCGCGTTTAATTGAGCTAAGTGCTGACGATCAATCATTTTAATCCTCTGAAAATAAAAAAAGCGCCTCAAGATAGTGCTCTCCGAGCAATCCTAAATTGGCGGCATCTGGTGGAGCGGTTTGAGGTTCGATGCACACACCTTCATGATCTTCTGTGTAAACAACCCACCATGGCGCATCTGATTCAATATCAATACGCGCAGCGCCTTCCCAGACAACCGATGGCACTCCACGAATTTGGGTGAATGCGTCATCCCACGGTTGCTTGCTGGGAGGTACACGTTTTCCAGTAATCATGCCGTCGCTTCCGCGCTCTAACATCACCTCCGCATCAAAATTAACTTCTGCGCTATCGCCATGACCTAAATCGCGAGGAAACCAAGGGTGAAAACCCAGCCACGCAGGAAGGTTGCACTTTCCAGGGTCATATTCCAAACTCCAGCGCACGGCATCATCTAGAACTTCAATTGTTTGCTCAACGCTTGCGCCGCCGTAGGGAGGTGGAAACTCTAAAAGCGCACGTCCTGGACCGATTTCCCGCCATGATGAAGTAAATCCAAAACCATGCATTGCATGCGGAGGATCGAGATTTGTTGGGAGTTGAAATTCTTCACCTGTTGGACTTTTGATAATTCCATCTCGAATTCGTCCACCCCATGGGGATAATGAATACCAACCCCACGTTGTTACCTCGCCACGAAAAGGAACTGCAAATTCCATATCGCGCCATTTCAATGATGCGATGCGCGCGCCTTGATCAAGATCGATAGCAATTTGAAACTCTGCATCATCGATAAATTCCATGTCACTTCCGCCCTTCGAGTGCATCAGCAAGTTCATACTGCGTTGGAGGTTGGGCCCCAGCACGACTACAGGTTATTGCAGCAGCGACCGCCGCACAATCCAATAAAGAGCGCAATGCCTCACCATGCAAATTTAAAACTCCGTTTTTCGCAATTGCATCCACGATCACTGCACCGACTGTGTCACCAGCACCGACTGTGTCGATGACTTTCGTTGTGACTCCATTTACTTCCACCATCTCATCGGCCGTGATCGCAACAAGTCCTGTGGCGCCCTTTGTGATGACAACGATGGCAACCCCGTCGCCAACCCATCTGCGTGCCACATCGATGAGGTCTTGACCTGGATAGAGCCAGCCCAGATCTTCATCGCTGAGTTTGACCACCGTTGAAATGGCTGCCCATTTTTCGACCGATGCAACATAGGTATCTCGATCGTTGATAACGGATGGGCGAATATTTGGATCAAAAACTATCGGTGCAAATTCAGCTACGTCCAGCGCCCATTGAAAGGCATGTGAGCAGCCAGGCTCAACAATTGTTGCAAGAGTCCCTATGTGGAGCAGGTTAGGTTTGTGCCGTGATGGATCTGGTAGCCATGCTGGATTGAAATCAAATGTTGCAGTTGCCTCAATTAAGAACTCATAAGAAGCGGCTCCGGATTTATCAAGGGTTACTTTCGCTGTGCAAGTTGGCTTTTCGCTTGTATGAACATGACTTAATTTCACACCATCTCGCAGCAAAGTTTTACGTGCACTTACCCCATACTCATCACTCGAGATTCCATCAATGAATTCCACATCGTTACCAAGGCGAGCTAAAGCGCGAGCAGTATTTGCAGGACCACCGCCAACTACTGGGCCAACGGGTAGGAGATCTATTAAGACTTCACCGCAGACCCAGATACTCACGCAAGTTCGCCTTTGCGAGCTAAAAATTCCGCAATCGCTTCAACGCCAAGGAGATGATCTTCAATTTGCGGCAAACCACTTACCAGGAGCACTCCAGCAAAGCCGACATCTTTAACATTGAGTGCAAGGCCACCGCCGTGAATGGCATAGAGATCTTCAGAAAAACCTGTTGCGGCATACCAATCGCTGCCCTTCTCTTCAGCTAAAACGCGTTCGTGAATTGTCGAATTACCAGTTGCCAACACCACTCGCGCTTTTCGATTCATCCACGAATCGTTATCAGAGGTGGAGCCAGGAAGTGATGCATGAAAAACAGTCCAATCGCCAATGCGAACCTCTGTTGCAATTGGAAGTGCCCGTTCGCGACCAAGCTGTAAAACAATTTCGCCAAGTTCTAGTGCATCGGCAACGGTAAGCGAAGGCAACGTGAGTGTCTGTGCCTCTAGCGTTAGACCAGCGCTAGTAAAGCCTCCAGTAGTTTCAACCATGGCTTAATCCTGCCCTATGTCAGGTCCAACACTCCACGCGATATCCTCTTGACGATCGATAACCCACGCTGAATATTGCACTAATTCTGGTTGCGAAAACCACATTGCGCCGTCCCTACCTTCGACCATGAGTGCGGTTGCGAGTGCATCAGCCATAGCGCCATCTGGCCCCAAAACTGTTGCGGACTTTGCGCCGATTGCAATCAAGCCTGAATGCGGATCAAAAATATGTGTACCACGTTCGTAAGTTCCACTTGTTGCAATTGCACCATCGGTAATTTTAAATACTTGCAAAATCTCTTTACGGATTTCAGGGTTAACCACACCTATCGACCACGGTGAGACGCTTTGGCCTTCTAGATATCCGCCGCGCAGAGAAATGTCGCCTGCAGCATTGACTTGCACATGCACCGCACCATTGGCCAACAAAATTTCAGCGCATCGATCTGCTGCCCAACCTTTAACAAGGCCTGAAGGATCAAATCCACCTTCAATCGCCCATGGATCAAATGCTCCGTCAGTGAGATACCTTGCACTTTCACACCTTCGCCACACATCGCGAACTTCATCGGATGTTTGATCGATGGTAATTTCATTTCGGCGCAGTTGCGAAACGGTTGAATTCTCTTTATATGTAGAAAAGACTCCATCGACGTGCGTTGTAAATTCGCGCACCCTTTCGATGCCAGCGCTGAGTGCTCCTTGATTGTCGATGGGGGATGCGATCTCTAAATAAAGGACCGTTCCCCACACTTCTATTTCAGCGGAGAGATGTGCCACGCGCTGATGATGTCACATGCCGGCTTTAACTAGGGCTGCTTGCAGCGACGTGTACCAGCCCCACGAAGTATAAGAAGCACCGGAGGCGCCTTGAATCTTCGACGATTGCGCTGCCAACGTTTGTTGGCGAAGGATTGGAACTGCGTAATTGGTAAAACGATCATTTCGTCCATTAGGTGCTTGTAAGGCTTGGGCGTCAGTGATTTTGCCATTTTTAACAGTGATGCGAACTTGCACGTTTCCGTAACCAACATTAACCGTTGTGCCTGTGAAATCCCCGTTCACCCCCTGCGTTGTTGGTTCAACAGGTGTTGGAGCTGCAGATTTTGTAGGGGCAGGTTCAACCGTTTTCGTAGGGGTTGATGAAGGGGTAGGAGTAGAGGCGGTCACTGAGGCAGAAGAATTTGAGTTAGTTGCCGACGAATTTGAATTAGTAGTTGACGAATTTGAATTACCAGAGGCTCCATTTGAAGAAGTCGTGGCATTAGTAGAAGAGTTTGATGCAGCCTTTGCCGAACTCTTTGCGGTTGAATTGGCGGACTTAGCTGCGGAAGACTTCTTGGCAACTTTTTGAGTTGCAGCCTTTGTCGTTGATGTCGAAGAGGTAGAAGAGGTAGAAGTTGATTGCGCCGCGGTTGACGACGTTGAATTCTGTTGACCAGAGGAATTCGATGAAGCCATCGATGATGTATTTGCAGGAGCTGGCATATTTGTTGGAGCAGTTGTGCCCGCTAACCCAGCCATACTTGTTGTGTTTAATTGTGGTGGAGTGATCGATAAAACTGCACCGAGGCCGCCGATGGTGCCACCTGCTATCAGCAACGCGCGTTTCATACTCTCCCCTCCTCTACATGGAGAACTACCGAGCGCCCCTGAAAGGTCGCCGCGGATAGTTTCATAGGGGCACTGTGGTCTCGAAACCTGAGAGATGCCTTAATTAGTCCCGAGGGTGCGGTGCGACTATTCATTTCAACCCTCACTCGGAATGGAAAGCGAAAGCTTCATCGTGGAAACGGTTCTTTGGAACGCCACAATCGCGCGCGGCAGAACGGACTGCCTCAACGAGTGGGCCAGGTCCGCAAATATAGATATCAGAATCGGCAAAGCGCGGCACAAGTTTTCTTAAAGTCTTAGCATCCATAGGGTGTTGCTTGCGAGGACCAACTAAATAATGAACTCGAATTGTGTCCTCGGATTGATTAGCCAAGTAATCGAGCTCGTCGCGCAAAACTAGGTCTTCCTCGCGAGAGGCCCGATAAATAACGTCCATTTGGACCCCGTCGCGAAACTCTTCCATGATCGCGCGAATAGGTGTGATTCCAACACCGCCACCAACTAATACAACGTGAGGGCGGGATGAGCGTCCTGCAGTAAATGCACCGTAGGGACCTTCGACGAAAACGCGTGTACCAGGCTTGAGATATGCCAGGGAGCGCGAATGATCACCCAAATCTTTCACGGTAATGCGTAAGAGATGTTCGGTGGGCGCTGCTGACAATGAATAGGGGTGCGACATAAGAAGATGGTTGCGTGCAAAAAAGCGCCATCCAAAAAATTGTCCGCCCTCTGCCGCCAATTTATGCAATTTACGGCCGCGCATAATAACTGAGATAACTCCAGGGCCCTCAATAACTACTTTTTCAACTTTTAAATTATGACGAACGGATCGAGCGATTGGAATTCCAAGTCGCCAAACCACAATACTAAATGCCATCACTATATAGAGGGCAGTCCAGTAGGCACGATTGAGTGGGTGGCCAATAAACATTGGGCCGTTGAGAACTTGATGCATAAAGGAAAGTCCAATTGCAAGGTAAGTATAAATATGGATTAGCCACCACGTTTCATAACTCATTTTGGCGCGAGCCTTCTTATAGGAACTTATCCCTGCAGCCATCATGAAAATAAATCCGGCAAGGGCTGCCCACATCCATAAGAATTGGTGCAGAAGGCGCCATAACTCGACAATGAGAGAGAGGTGATCTTGACCGGCATAACCGAAGACGACAAAGAGAACATGAAATCCCACGAGGAAGAGTGAATACGGTCCAAGTTTGCGATGCCATGTCACTAGACGATCGTGACCGACTCCGCGTTCGACCCACGGAATGCGAGCGACGAGCAATATTCCAAGAAGTGCAAAATAAGTTCCGACAAGTGCGCACAATCGTGAGAGTGAATTGATAGATGAATACACCGATGAAATGTCAGATTTGCGAAGAGTCGTCAGTTGCAACGCGATCGTCAGACCAAGGCCAAGGCCAGTAATCAGCGCTGCCCAATCGACCCCTGCTGTTTTGGTGCTGCGCGTTGGCTCGGACATGGCGCTAGGTAACTCCATCTTCCTGAGAGTTAGGTGAACCTTTGCTGGGCTCAGGCGCACAGTTGGCCAGCGTTGAAGGAGGCTGGTTTGGTTGAGACGGGACAGGCCCATTGATTGACTCGGTCGCCCATGTACAAGGGCGGCAGGGAATTGTTACCGAAGCTGACACCATGGCGCCGAAACATTGGGTCGAGCCACGATTGCTCGCTGATACAAATCCCCATCGGTAAGGGATAAAGGCACGTATTCAAAGGCTCTGAGCGTGCCCATGAGGCAATAGGCTGGGCTCATGCGCGTACTTGTGACTGGCGGGGCTGGATTTATCGGCTCCCACCTCGCTGACCGCCTCATCGCCGATGGCCATAGTGTCACGGTGCTGGATAACCTCGAGACCGGTCGAATGAGCAACCTTGATAGCGCCCAGGCCACCGGGAAGCTGACCTTTATCGAAGGCTCAGTTCTTGATGCTGCAATTGTCGAGAAGTTAGTCGGAGCGGCCGATTTTACCTATCACTTAGCTGCAGCTGTTGGTGTATTTAATATTCTGGAGCGGCCACTTCAAAGTTTGATGACCAATGTTCGCGGAACAGAAAATGTCCTTGATGCCGCGCACAAGTTTTCCAAACCAGTCTTGGTTGCAAGCAGTAGTGAAGTCTACGGAAAGAATGTTTCCGATTCGTTACAAGAAGATGACTCGCGAATTCTTGGATCCCCGTTAATGCTTCGCTGGTCCTACAGCCAAGCAAAGGCATTGGATGAAACTTTGGCTTTTGCTTACTGGCAAGAGAAGGGTTTGCAGGCGCGTATCGTGCGCTTTTTTAACACCGTGGGTCCTCGCCAACTTGGCGCATACGGAATGGTTGTTCCCCGCTTTGTCGCCGCAGCGCTCGCCAATGAGGACATCACAATTTACGGGGATGGCAAGCAAACTCGCTGCTTTGGCCACGTCGCCGATGTTGTTGAGGCACTTATCAAAGTCACCGGCACAGAGAAAACAATTGGCACAGTGGTCAACATCGGAAATAGCGGTGAAATTTCTATCAACGATTTAGCGGCAAAAGTTGTTGCTATCACTGGCTCGAAAAGCAAGGTTGTCTATCAATCATATGAAGATGCCTACGCGCCAGGTTTCGAAGATATGGAGCGCCGAGTTCCAAATATTGATCGCATTAAAGCCCTAACTGGGTGGGCGCCGACACGCAATCTTGAAACTATTATTCGTGATGTTGCCAAGGACCTAGAGGATAAATAGCCACTCTGCTTTAAAGTCGCGTCACATTTGGTAGGTCTTTAAATACACCAGTGCAATCCAAAATCGGAACCCCTCGTGCTGCAATAGCGGCAATAGGCAAACCGGGTTGCGCCGTTGCAACTACGGCCACATCGCACTCCCATGAAGCATCTGCAGGCTTGAGTCCTTCCCACTCTGAGACAAGCGGATCAATCCAAGCAACTTCACACCCATGTGAAATCAAATCATTGCGAAGTGCTGTGACAGGGGTTTCGCGAACATCTTTGACGCCAGGCTTGTAGGCAACACCAAGAATCAACACACGCTTCCTTTTAGCAGTTGAGGGAAGTAATTCGCGAACACGTTTAGCAACATAAATCGGCATACCAAGATTAATTTCATCAGATTCCTCGATTATGGATGCGTTCTTGCCGTTCTTTTCTGCCCACCACGATAAATACATGGGGTCAACTGGAATGCAGTGTCCGCCCACACCCACACTTGGAGTGAATTTCATAAACCCATAGGGCTTAGAGGCGGCGGCATCAATTACTTCATGCACATTTATATTCTGATCTCCACACAATTGCGCGAGTTGATTTACCAGAGCAATGTTAACTAGACGAAAAGTATTTTCAAGGAGCTTCGCAGTTTCAGCCACTTCAGGTGATGAAACTTGGACCACTTGATCGCAAATCGTAGAGTAGAAATCAACGGCCCTTGTGGTGGATTGAGCATCCAATCCTCCAACAAGACGCGGTGTGTTCTTTTGGTGGTATTTAGCATCGCCAGGGTTAACCCGCTCTGGTGCAACAGCAATATCAATCTTTACATCGGGTGCTGATTTAAGCTTTTCGATTAGTGGCTTTACAACATCTCTGACTGTGCCCGGATATGAAGTAGATTCACTAATCACAAGAGTTCCAAAGGCAAGGTGAGGTGCGATCCCCTTAACAGCTGATTCCAAAATAGCTAAATCTGGAGCACGTTTTTCATCTAACGGGGTTGGTACACAGATGATGACAATAGAGGCATCCTTTACGGCGGAACTCGAATTTGAAACCTTATATTTCCCGGACTTTTGTCCAGCTTGTATTAGCGAATCTGCTACATCTTCAACAGGGCTACTCCCGCGAGAAATTTCTTCGAACTTAGCAGGAGAATTCTCAACCCCAATAACGCTCCAACCAGCGCCAATCGCTGCCATTGCCAATGGAAGACCAACGTAGCCTTGTCCAATAATGGCAATAGTTTTATCGCGTTCAGGCATGGTGAGAACCCTATCCTTTGAGTAAATCTTGAGCATATTGCGACCAGATGCTACTTGGTGCTACCTGTTGAATTTTCTCGATCAGTGGGAGCGATAAAGCACGTTGACCCGACTTCATGTAATTAGATGCCAAGCTAAGAAGCGCACCGGGATCTTGAGGATGGGCATTTAAGAATTGAACTCGATAGGAGAGCGCACGAGAGTACTGCCCGCTGTTTTCAAATGCGTCGGCTTCCTCGGAACTCCCAGGCTTGAGTCTTGAAATTTCCGAAGCTATATCGCGAGCCTTACTCGAATTTCCGACATTCATAAAATTCCAGAGCAGTGAATTCAACTTTGATAAATTCGTAGGATCGAGAGCAGATGCTTTTTGTCTAATTGGCAACGACCTAGTGAATAGCCTTGAAGCATCCCACGCACGCGCTTCGTATTCGGATCCAGGTTGAATTTGTGCAACCTTTTGAGCCAAAGTTATTGCACCTGAATTGTCACCTAAACTCATATAGTCATTCATTAATGGGAACACTCTCTCTAAATTACTAGAATCTAATTCGAATGCTCTTTTTCGATAGATGACTGCCGAGTCAAATAGTTGATACTTCTCGAAAAGGCTGGCAATTGATTCAAGGCGAGAAAGTTGATTTTCTTTTGAAATAGCAAGAGAAAGAGACTTGGCTTTGTCGAAATCCTTATGCTTCAAGTAATCTTCTAGAATTCCCATGAATATTGTATTGTCATTAGGATTCAATCTCAGCATTTTTAGACGGAACGGAATAGCATCTTGTGGCTTCCCAATTGCCTCGTTTACAAGTGCGGAAAGCTGATATGCAGAATATGGTCTTGGATCCTTTTTGATAATCTTTTGAGCATAGGACAAAGCCATCTCTGAACCATTGGCTTTCAGTGCAAGATTTGCGGTACTAAACTGAAGTTGTAAATTGTTAGGCTGGATCGCGGCAATTTCCTTAAGCCGTGCTACGTACTGTTCTGCATTTAAGCCGTCCCTATTGAAGAAAACAATATGCAGCGCCGTGGAAGCCTTCCATGCTGGGATCATAATAACTAAAGCGATTATTGAAAAAATCAATGATACTGCTGGTGTCATCAAAGAGAAATTGCTTTTATGTGAACTAGTTTTCCCTCGGCCATTCTGACTTAGAATCTTTGAATCATTACCGGTGGCACTCCGGGATTGGTGCGATGCGCCATAGAGCGCGCCACCTGAAATCCAAAACCATACGCCAACACCAATATTGTCGATCGAGATGAAAGAAATCAACGCCAAGCCAATCCAAATCGCGAAGAGTGATACTAAGTTGATTTGAACATGTCCCCGAGTTCTCCAAATTCCTCGGAGACCGGTCCAGGCGATAATCGCCAGCAATGCTAAATAAGGTAATAGTAGAATTAGCCCGCCCGTGCTTAGAAAATGAAGAAATACATTATGAGCATTATTTGTCGCTTGGGTTTGAACTTGTCTAATAGCGGGGGCATATTGAAAGTAGTTCTCACCAAATCTTTCGATACCCACACCAAATAGGGGGTGCGCCTTAAACATATGAATAGCTGCGCTCCAATAATCTTGGCGAATCCCAACCGAACTTCTGTGTAACTTCTCTCCTAGTGGACCCATACCGAAGAGGCCTAATAAAATGGGAGTTGCAAGAATCGAGCCGAAAACTATTCCTGATAATCCAACTCTCTTATTCCATTGCAGAATTCTTGTGAGGCTGATTAGTCCAAGACCTACAACAAATGCAACAAGTCCCTGGATCGAGCCAGTTTTATAAAGGATGAACAATTCAGCCAGAAGTGCGGCGGCGGTAATTAGTCGTCGTGACATCGTGGTGGCAGAGAGCAAAAACCAAAACATTGCAATCGCAGATGAGCCCAGGAGCGCGGAAACAAAGTCAGGGTTACCTAGCGTCCCAATAATGGGGCCATAGGCATTGACCCAAGGCAAAGGATCATTATGGGACAACTGAATAAACCCATAAGCGGTAAGCCAGAGTCCTACCACGTTAAATCCAAGCATCACATGTTTGATATTTTCAAGGCGGAAACTCATCATGGCCGCAACCATCAATGTTGCTAATGCAAAATAGGAAAAGAATCCGTTATTTCGCATGTCGGCACCAAAAAATGCGGTGTATCTATTATCGGTGGACAAGGTTGATATAAAGAGTCCGATTGCAAAAAGAACTACAGCGAAACTGCCTAAGGTGAAGTTTTTGCCTCGAGAAATTATGGTGCCCATCACGACAGCACCAAATATCCATGCTCCGAGAACTGCAACTATGAACATCTTTGGTAGGTTGACCGGATCCGAGAGCCCAGTCCACACAAACATCGTCGTTAAAGCGCCCGTAACGAGAACAAGTCTTTGGATTCCCGTTATTTTCTCCGCGGTGGCAACTACTGCGCTTGCTTGGCTAGAAAATTTCATGGATTTGATTCTATCCCAGAGTCGCAGCGGTAGCAGAGTCCTGGAGGCGACTTCCAGGAACCATTGCGCTAATCAATTTTGATAGCTGCAAAGCCTTTTCTCGATTTCCTATCGCTAGATAGTCCTTCTCGAGTTGAAATAAATTATCAGGTTGCGCTGGGTCTAATTTGGCAAGTCGCTCGCGGAAAGCGATAGCTTCTGGATAATTCTTTGCGGCATCGCTTACTTGCGCCCCGAGGAAATTACCAGCAAAGGAGCGAGGGTCGGAGTCCACAATTTTCTTCGCCAATGCAATAGCCAAATCAGTTTCTTGGATCGTGGATGCAAACCCCACTAGGAAAATTTCTGCCTGTGTGCTGCTAAATCGACTATCTGCCACACTTTTTATCTTGGTCACATAGCCTGCCCGATCAAGTTTGGATTTATTATGACGAAGGTCATCTAGTTGTGATGAGATCTGAAGTTGAGGTATCACAGCAAAAAATGCAATCACAACCAGCGCAATCGAGGAAATTCGCATGGGCGACATGACGGGTGAGTCCCGTTGGTTTTTCTTGCTTGTAGAGCGGCCTTGGCGAGCCTTTAACTCGCTTCGAGTGTTCGCACCCACTTGCAGATGAGTGGGCTTTTCCTTGGTCGATTTTTGCAAGAGGGCTGCTCCACAGAGCGCTCCACCAAGAATCCAAAACCAAATAGTTTCTCCCAGGTTGTCAATAGAGATTAAAGAGACTACTAATAGCCCAACCCACATCGAGAGTATGGCGATGAAGTCAATCCGCTCCTTACCTTCAAAATTCTTGATCCCGCGGGCCGAAATCCAGCCAATTCCTATGATCAATAAAAGATATGGAATAACAAGTATGAGGCCTCCAGTGGCAAAAAACTGCAAGAAAAGATTATGCGCGTTATCAGTTTGTTGCGTTTGAGAAATTCGTATAGTTGGCGCGTATTGAAAATAGCTGTCTCCAAAGCGTTCAAGGCCAACACCGGCAAGCAGATGAGCCTTACCCATGCCAATAGCTGAGTGCCAGTAATCAAATCGATTCTGAAGGGTTGCTCGATAAATCCTTGAAGCAAATGGGCCTTTATTCAAAAGCCCCAGAATTACTGGTATCGCCAATACTGCAAAAGTTGCTAGAGAGGCAATGCCAAATGCTTTTCGTTTTTGCCAAGCGATTGCTACACATAAAAAAACTAGTCCAACAGCAAGCACTAGAAACCCTTGACTTGATGCAGTCTTCTTGATCACTAAAAGTTCGAGAATGAGTAACCCTAGAACACCTATGCGCTGGAGGATTTTTTCAAAAGTAAGAACTGCCCAGAGCGCGGCGATGGCAGAAACTCCTAATGTGCCTGACATGAAGTCCGGATTTCCGAGGGTTCCTATCACAGGGCTAAATACAGAGTAGAAATGCGCTGGGTCGTGACCGGTCGATTGCAAAAACCCATAAGCGCTGAGCACTCCGCCGAGACCCAAAAATATTATTTTAATCGCTTTTAGATTTTCAGCGCTAAAACTCATCATCGCCACAAGAGCAATAATTACCAAGGACAAGTAAGACAAAGCACCCATACTTCTCAGCGACTCACCAAAAAAGGCCGTGTACTTAACATCTGTAGCCAGAGCCGCGACTAGAACTCCTAGAGCAAAAAGAAAATAAGCCCAGTAAATCTTTGGTAAAGCAAGGATCCCGGCTGGTCCCACTGCAAATGCAACTGTACCCAACAGCCACGCAGCAATAGGTATCAGCAGAAAGAGTTTCGGTTGTTGTACTGGGTCATTAAGGGGAAGCCAATAAAAAAGTGTTACTGCTGCGCCGCTTAACATCACAAGTTTGCTCATGGATTTGGCCTGACTTGGAGAGATTGCCAGCACTTTTATTAGCTCCTTTCCATTGAATCCATTAACCACGTCCCAAATCGTGAAGGGTCAATACTTTGACAAAATTCTATAAACAGAGTCTAAAGGGCTCTATTTCGAATTTCCTTTATACGACGCTCAAAACCAGAGGTGAATCTCTTCTCATTACAAAGTAAGTGCGAGGTGATGTTAGGGAAAGCCGAAACCCGGCCCCTGCCTGAGCAGGAACCGGGTTTCGGTGAAGTTAGTTAAGAACTAACTCGAGGATTAACCTCGAATTAGGCCTTTACCTTCTTCTGGATCTTTACGATGATGTTAGTCAAGGCAGTGATCTGGGCGCGAAGAGCGCTAACCAGACTAGTTACCTTAAGACCAAGATCAGTTACAGCAGCAAGAGCAGCATCAGCTGAATCTTGTGCTGCAGTTGCAGCAGCAGTTGCTTCTTCAGCAGCTGTTGTTGCAGCATCAGCAGCATCAGCAGCATAGTTAGCTGCATCTGTTGCTTCGTTTGCTGCATCAAGTGCTGCGTCAGCAGCTCCACCAGATACTGAAGCAGTAGCTGAGAGAGTTGCAGCAGTTCCGGCAGCAATTACGTTATCTGTGTCTGTTCCTTCAGTTGCAGTCGCAGTTACATCGCCTGATACCAATGGTGCGTACAAGGTGTATGTCTTGACTCCAGCTGTTGTTCCACCGATAACAACTGCTGCAGCTGCAGCAGGTGCACCAACGACAGCGCTGTTAAAAGCGATACCAGTTGATTTGAAGAGATTGTAAGTGCCATCTCCGACAGCAGTTCCGTCAGATCCGACTGCCTTAACGGTAAGGGTCATCTTCTCGCCTGGGGCGTAAGAAGCCTTATCGAATGAAAGGGTTACTGTCTTTGCAGTTACCTTTCCAACTGTGACAGTGAACTTCAATATCTTAGTTGCGGCGGTGCACAGTGATGTGTTGCAAACACTGATCTCAGCAGTACCAGCAGCAACACCCGTGACGGTCACATTTGCACCAGCACCTGAAGATGAAGCTGGGACAGAAGCGATCAGTGGTGCTGAGCTCACCAAGAAGATGGTTCCTGGGCCTGCAGCAACAATGTTCTTAGCAGAATCAAGTCCATTGATGGTGTAGGCATCAGTTGAACCGATACCAATTGAGGTCTTACGAGTGTCATCGCCAGCTGTGTCGTTACCGTAACTTGCAACAGCGCCAGTGAAGGCGTATGTCCAAGTATTCAATGTAACGCCATCAACAGATGTTGTGATCGTTGCAGTTCCTGCACGTCCGTCTGGGAATACGAAGAACTCTGACATTGCGCCACGTGTTGCTGTAACAGTTGATCCAGCAGCAGCAACAGTTGCGACAGCTCCACGAGTCGTGCCCGCAGAAGTAACGTCAACCGCACCTGCACCAGAAATTGTCACACTAACTGCCTTAGAGCTTGCAGCAAGCAGGGCAGTTACTGTATCGGTTGATGCATATTGATCAATCGCGATTCTGGCAACTGCAGTGTTGCTAAACGTTGAGGCAGCTACACGAGATGCAGTTGCTGTAGATCCAGCAGTTGCATTTGCAGCAGCAGTCGTATCAGTGCTGATAAAGCCAGTGGAGTGATTAAGAACTCCATTAACTGCAGCAGCTACCCAGTAGATGTTCTTGGTACGAGGAGTTCCTGGAGTTCCAAAAGCATCTAATGGAGTCATGGTGATCACCTGAGTACCAGCCACTGTGCTGTAAAGCTTGATGGTGTCGGTTGGACCATTAGCTGTGCCAAAGGAAGATGTTGAGTCAGACCAAACAAGCGGAGTTGCTGCCGCCCAGTTGGTAGTCGCAGTCCCTGACATGGTAGCTGAAACTACAGTTCCAACACCGGTAGAGGTGAAGTTGATTACTGAATCTCCAGTGGTCGTAGTATCGAGCAAAGCAACAATAGTTGCTTGACCGCCTACTACCTGTGAATCGTTATCAACAACAGTACCTACTGCTAGGCCATTGCTGTAGAAGATCCCGGCTTTGCCATCGGCGGCCGTGGTTGTTTGTGCTGTCGCAGAAGATGGCACTGCAGTAAGCAGTCCCAACCCAACGGCAGCAACAGCTACAAGCGCTACGCGCTTGAAGGTTGTCTTTGTAGACATTATTGTCCTTTCGATTGTCGCAATCGAGACGTTCTCGACTGCGGCTTTGAAATGCGTTGTACGTACTAACGCATCTCTTTCCCCCCGCACTATCCGGAGTACGGAGGAAACCTGTGTTGTGATTGAGCGCTTCATGAAGTAGCTCCCTTGGAATCTGAGATCGCAATTGCCTGGGCAAGAATCTGAGTCTTACCGGCTGTAAGCAGAAGGCGGGTAGTAATCGCCTTTGGTGCAGAGGACAAATCATACCCGCTGCCACTTGTTGCCAAGGAGAGGCTCGAATCTTCGGCCGAGTCGATGATGAAGGTCACAGTCATGAGGTACTGGCCGTTGGAAAGATGCTCAATATTGGTCGAGGTGGAGGCGATATTGAGTGATGTCCAGTTGCCCTTAATGCCCACGGCTGCTGTGCCTGTATAGCTTGTGCCTGAACCATCGACGGTGATTGTCTGATTCATTAAAATATTTGGTCCCACACCCGTTGTCATTACACGGTTAGTCAAGACAATTCCAGAATCAGTCAAAACTGGCGCATCTTTGCTCGCAAACAACTTGCCAGCTTTGTTAGATGAATCAGTAACGCTAAATCCTGTTGGGATTCCATCTTTATCTAAGCCATCAAATGAAATGTTAGAACCCTTAACGGAGAAACCATTGCCGATAATCCCGCTGGATTTCTTAGCAGGAGTTGGAGCAATACCAGAAGGAGTTGCGCTAGCAGAAGACTGTGCAAGGGCAGCGGCGGATGGAGCGGCATCACCAGCAACTGGTGCTGATGCGATCTCGCTCTGAGAAGAAGGAAGAGTGATTCCTTCGCGGCCGGTCATGGAGTTAAAGCCAAGGAATGCTGTCACAACAAGAAGGAGTGAGAGTGCAACCTTGGATGATTTCTTGGCAACAGAAGATGCCTTTTTGTAAGAGGTAGAGAGAAGATCAAGAGCGGTAAGTCCGCGCTCTTGATCAACAATAAGTTCGGACAAGATGCGACGAAGTGATGCGCGAGCGCGAGAGACTGTGTGACGCACTGCGGATTCTTTGATACCAAGTTCGGCAGCAATCTCCTCTGTGGAGCGGCCTTCCATTTCCCACATCACAAGTGCCGCGCGCTCTGCAGGAGACAACATTGCAAGTGCTTGGCGAATAATCGCAGCATCTTCGGCAGCGCTCAGGGCAGCGGAGTGATCGCCATTGTTTTGCCATGTGGCTTCAACTTCGGCAGTTGCATCATCGAGAACAACCAGATTTGGACGACGACCCTCGAGGCGGAAGAAGTCGATGCAGAGGTTTTCGATAGTGCGGTGGAGGTAAGAGAGCGCATGTTCTGCTGATTCCAATTCAGGAGCAGCAAGCATGAACTTAATCAAGGCATCTTGAGTGATTTCCTCAGCCTTGGCCATATCTTTAAGGACGCGATTTGCATGTGTGAGAAGTTCACTACGGTGCTCTGTGTAGAAAGCACCCAGCTCGGCAACGCTCCATGCAATCGGAGCTGTGTGAGCTACTGACTTCTTTGACACGTGAGGATCCTTTTCAACCGGTTTTGTGTTGCAGAGCCGACCGTCGCCGCCTCTACCTGCTACTACGAATCCGATGCTACTTTGTCGCGACAGTAGGACAAAACGGACATTTCGCCAAGTACCCTCTCCCTACCTTCGAATAAGGACTGCCGATCTGGGGTGAAACCTGCCTTTGAGTTACCGGAGGAAGGAGAAAGCCCCTCTGATTAGACCTTCCTCTGGATAACACCACTTCCTAGGATAGGCGTTCCATTGAAAAGGAGCGCTCGTGGGGCCACTACTTTACTTCTCCCCTGGGAAGAGCTGCTGCCATGTTCGTTTATAAAGTCGATACAGAGGACGAATCACGCTTTGCTTTGGAATTTGACCAGCCACGCAAGAAATCTTTCAAACTCATCCATGGAGTCGCACTTGTTGCCATGTTAGGTCTTCTAGCGCTTGCTTCCACCCTTGCATCCTCAATCGGTCTGACAAGAAGTGGCACCGTTGAATTTGGTCAAGCGATAGTCGCCGTGGGTTCATGCGATTCATCCATGGAAGTTCTACCAAATTCTGAATACTCAAAATCTGTCAGGGATTTTGTTCTCTCTACAATTACTTTTTCTGGGGTGGATAGCTCTGATAATGGCTGCTCTGGTAAAGATTTCACCATCATGGCATATGGCTCATCATCGGCTTCTGGGCTCACTCTTTTTGGTAGTTCAAACAGTATTGTCGTCTCAGACACTGGAGCAAGTTTTACCATTGCCACTAACGCCGCTTTATCGATTTCATCAAGTGACAACACAGGCTTCACTGTGACAATCAATCCAGATTACTCACCGATTTTGTCATCGAGTTTCACAAAACTCATCGTTACGAGCTCGATTACTCCAGTAAGTGGTGCTCCAACAATATCGGCGGTGAGTGTTGCGCGCGGAAGTAAAAGCGGTGGCACTGCCATCACAATCACCGGCACTGGATTTAGCGCTGGTGCCACAGTGGCAATCGGTGGCACTTCAGCAACCAGCGTGACAGTTGTTTCAGCTACATCAATCACTGCCACAACACCTGCACATGCTGGCGGTGACGCTGATATTGTCGTTAGAAACACCAGCGGCCTTTCTGGAACTGGCAGCAACTTGTATCACTTCATTTATGCCGTTGGCGATAGCGCAGATGGTGGGGGCACCATCTATTACGTTACAAACACTGCCTTCACCTCGACCGGGTCCACTTGCAATACTCATTGTTATTACTTGGTATGGGCGCCTAGTGGATGGAGCGGCCTAGGTAGTAGCGACCCCGTCCTTCCTTGGTCACTCCTATCGACAAACGCCTCTGGAAGCAGCATCGGCACGGGATGGGAAAATACAAGAGTAATTAGAACGCCAACTGGAGCCGGTGATGCAACACAAAACGCCGCTGTTGCTGCAAATGCCTACGCAGGTAGTGATTCAACCAGTGGTGGACAGTGGTTCTTGCCATCTCAAAATGAATGGTTGGCTGCAACCACATCTTCAGCAGCAAAGTCCAGCTTTACCCAAGGGCAGTTTTACTGGACCTCGACAGATGCTGGATCTGGCTATGCCTGGATCTACAGAATATCTGGGCTTGACGAGCAGGGACAGTATTCGGCGGATTCGTTTAGGGTTCGGCCGGTTAGAGCGCTCTAACGGTAGATTGTTCGTTTCCGAATTTACGTACTCAACTAAGTAAGTCACATCAAATCGGTTGTCCTGTAACAGGAAAGCGTTAATCCAACTCAACTTCAACGCTAAATGAATATCTGGCCCAGGGTTCGATGAATGTTGATCTCTTGGCTCCAGAAGCACCAGCCAACGTGTCACCAGGTAAACATGATGCCGGCTCGAGCGCAGTCATTTCAGCACGTCCATTAAATGGTGCTGCAGGGGAATTTCTCTCCTGCCAATACCAAAGGTATGGGAACACATCTTTATCCCACAGAAGCTTTGCACCAACCCGCCGCCCGGAATCGGTGAAGTGAACCCATCCTTCATTTCCCTTGTCGAGGTAAACCATTCGCTCAGTTTTGTCGCCTCGCTGAAGTGGATTTCGTAAGTCTGGTTTATTTCTTCCAGCTTCTCTCCAGATCAGTGAAGTTACACCTTCTTCTTCATATCCAGGTGCCATCGACCAATGACTCTCGGGAGGGGCACTCACTAGTCCGGTCGAACTTCCTTGAAATGCTGCGTGCTCTACAAGAACTATCTCTTGTCGATGCGCAGTGATGTTTTGGATAGTCGTTGCGATACTCAAGATGGGCTTGTTCGCATGTAGTGAAAGTTTTCGTGTTACTTGTAGCGACTGCGTGCATGTGATTTCCATAGTGAGTTTGTCACTCGCGCTCTCGGTAACCCTCCATGGCCCATTTGATGAATCTCCATGAAACGGATGGACCCTGCCCAAGTGAGTGCACTGACCACCTGCGTTAGGAGTGAGAAATTGCCAGCCACCGCGATATCGAGAAAGCCAATTGACATGGCTTTCACCTTCGGTAGCCTCAAATGGAACTGGCTTTATATCGTTCCATTCATACCAGGCAAGAACATTGCTTTCGGGAGATTGTGTTCTGCCAATGTGCGAAATGGTCCCAGCATTCTTTGGATGAACGATTACCGAAATCGATTTGCTGGATATCGTGAATTGCGAATTCATATTCTTCCCTCATCAAATTTCAGGTCTTGGTCATACAATTTAGGGAAAGCGTGGGCCCTGTCGGGCTCGAACCGACGACCCACGGATTAAAAGTCCGTTGCTCTACCGACTGAGCTAAAGGCCCCACTGCGCACTTCTTTTACACACATTCAGCATGCGCATGAATTAAGAAGTCGCGAGCGCAAATCGTAGCGGGTTTTCAGTGGCTTAACGGCCACGGGAGGCGCGCAATAAACGGTCGCGAATGGCAAGTGCGAGTCCATCTCCTTCAGGCTGAATGACGGCAATTGTCGCGATTCCTTGTGCATCTGCTGCTCGAAGCGCTGCATACAAATCACGCGCATAATCATCAACGCTCTTTGGAGATGCAAGCCGAATAGCGCCTTTCGGGGTTGAAATGCTTGATGGCGCAATAAAACCTTCACCCTGCTCTGCAAGAGCATCAAGAGTAATTCGAGCTTTGGGTGAATAATGATTTTCTAGAGAGCCAGAGACCCTAATCTCCGTCGTGGAATCTTTCACAACTTTTAAGCCAGTGCTTTCTTCGATCATTTCCACCGTGATTGCACCAGGACGCAATATGCGTGGTAGTTCTTTCGTGCAGTCAATGATCGTCGACTCAACACCAACCATGGAAGGGCCGCCATCAAGAATGTAATCCTTACTTGCAAGATGGATGCCAATTTCGTCTTCTACGGCTTCAGCTGTCGTCGGTGAAACTTGGCCAAATCGATTGGCGCTTGGCGCAGCAATACCGAACCCTCCTTGAGATCTAAATGCCCGAAGCAATCCCAGTGCTATGGAATGTGCGGGAACTCGTAGCGCAACACTTTCTTGTCCGCCAGTAATGAAATCTTTAGCAATTTCACTTCGTGATAAAACAAGAGTCATTGGACCTGGCCAAAAGTCTCGCGCTAGCGATATGGCATAAATGGGTATTTCTTTAGACCATAAAGAGATGTCTTCCATGGAAGCAATATGAACTATGAGGGGATGATCTGCTGGGCGTCCTTTGGCTTCATAAATTCTTGCTACTGCACTTTCGTTAGATGCATCGGCCCCAAGTCCATAAACCGTCTCTGTTGGAAAGGCGACAAGGGCTCCCTCTTTTAACGCCTTTGCTGCTACAGCCAAGGTATCGGCGCTGCAATCTGAAAGAATCTGCGAATTTGAGGCGCCATTCATTTTGATAGAACCTTGGTATCGTAAAAAGTCGGATCTACGTGATATGTGGCGAGCAAGAAAGTACGGGCGCGTCTATTACAGAGGCGCTCTGCCCTCTGAAATCTGTTTATTTGCGACAAGATACTCCTATGGTGAGAAAACAGTCCGAGCGCATTCGCGTTATGCGAATCATAGCCAGGATGAATGTTGGAGGCCCGGCCGTCCAGGTTTCAGGGCTGATGCGCGGGTTTGATACAACGCAATTTGAACAAAAACTCATCACCGGCTTCTGTGCTCCCGACGAATCTGATTATCTTGACACTGTAGCAACCGATGTCACGGCAACTCGGATCAAGGGCTTAGGTCGCTCAGTTTCTCCGATGGCCGATTTTTCTTCCTTGCTACAAGTCGTCAGAGAGATCCGCACCTTTCGCCCAGATGTTATACACACTCACACTGCGAAAGCTGGAGTTATCGGACGAATCGCATCAATTCTTTCGGGGCACAAAGCGATTCGAGTACACACTTTCCATGGGCACCTATTGCACGGATATTTTGGAACCTTGAAAACTCAATTGGTGATTATTACCGAAAAACTATTAGCAATCTTTACAACGCATCTGCTGGCCGTCGGCAAGAAGGTGATGGATGATTTGTTGGAGGTGGGGATTGGAAAAGCTTCAAAATTTTCAGTAATGCCGCCGGGGCTTGAAATGAAGCAAATGCCATCGCGCGCGAGTGCGTGCGATCTGTTGAAGTTGGATCCAACGAACACTTATTGCGCTTTTATCGGACGCATCACCCAGATTAAGCGCCCCGATAGATTTCTTGATGTTGTTGCAGAAACTGCACGGCGTGGGAATAGCATTCACTTTATAGTCGCTGGTGCTGGAGACTTGCTGGATTACTGTAATGAGCGAGTAGCGCGAGAATCCCTGCCGGTCACTTTTCTTGGTTGGCGAGAAGATATTGAGACAGTTTTTGCAGCATCCGACATGGTCATACTCACAAGCGATAATGAAGGTACTCCATTGAGTTTGATTCAAGCTGGCATGGCGAATCTGCCAGTGATCGCAACAGATGTGGGATCGATATCTGAAATTGTTGTTGATGGAAGTACCGGTTTGCTTACTGATTTATCGACCACGGCACTGACCCAAGCCCTCGAAAAACTTATCGCGGACCCATCCCTTCGACACCAGATGGGCAATAAAGCAAAGGCCTACACAATGGAAAGATATGGCGTCCAGCGATTAGTGCGCGACCACCAAGACCTTTACCTTAAATTGCTCAACAAATGGGAAATTTTCCTAAAGTGATCAGGAAATTTACAATTACCTAATCGATGGACGAGGGTCCATTAGCAACGCTCTGCCCATCAGCTTTAAGCCATTGGACGGTTTCACTGAGGGCACTTTCGAATTCTTTTGGTGTGACATTTGGAAATAGCTTCTTGAGTAAGCCTGGCGAATTTTGAGACTCTTTAACATCCCCTGGACGAATGGGAACATACTTTACCTGCAAGTTAGGAAAATGTTTCTTTAACATTGCAATTGTGTCATTGAGTGTGATGCGATTTCCATAGGCTAAATTTATTGCGCCATCATGAGTAACTCTGTGATCCATAGCGTCAAGACAAACATCAATCACCGTTTGAACGTAAGTGAAATCTCGAGATTGGGAACCATCTCCATACACTTCGATCGGTTCGCCTTGCATCGCTTTCCAAATCCATTTAGGCAGTACAGCGGCATATTCGTGATCGGGCCTTTGCCGTGGGCCAAATACATTAAAAAAACGAAGCAGGGTTGTCGGCACGTTATATGCCGAACCGTAAGCCTGCACATAGCCTTCTGCTGCCAATTTACTTGCGGCATAAGGGGTCATTGGCCCCAGCCACATTGTTTCGTCTTTGGGCAAGACACCGTTTCGCCCGTAAACGGATGAAGAAGAACTGTAAACGACATGTGCACCGCTTTGGCGAGCAACTTCTAATACATTAAGCGTCCCGGTTGCATTCACATCATGCGTTGCCACAGGATTTTTGATTGACCGGGGCACTGAACCACGAGCACCTAAGTGAAAAATTACTTCAGCGCTGCCAATAGCTTTGCTCAGGGCGTGGCGGTCAACAATAGAGATTTCGTGAAATTCGCTAATTGCTGGATTCACATTGGATGCTAATCCTGTAGAAAGGTCATCTACAACAACTATGGAATGACCTCTTTTCGCCAACGCAGCAACGAGATTGGAGCCAATAAATCCTGCGCCCCCAGTTACCGCAACATGAGCCATGGGCTGAGCCTACCAATGTCCTCAATGTAATTATTAGCAGGTTCATAGGGCTTGCTCAGGCACATACATTGGCTTTTTACTCCCCTTGGGATGAGAATTACGCCATGAATAGAACAATTACAAAGCGGGTCGCCGTCCTAATAACTGCAATATCTCTCGTTGGAAGTATTGCACTAGCGCCCGCAACAATGGCGGCAGTACCTGAGCCAAGCATAACCATCACCGCAGATGGGACAGTTAAAGTTTCACCCGATGCGGTGCGACTCAATGCAACGGTGTCAGTTGTGGCGCCAAGCAATAAGGAAGCACTCTCTCTAGCATCAACATCTGCCTCCGGTGTGCGATCGGCTCTGACTGCAAACAAGATTGCTACTAAAGACACCGCAACTCAGTCGATCACGGTTTACCCTGAATATAACTACACGCAAGACAAGGGTTCCGTCTTAACGGGATACCGAGCAAGCCAAAGTTTCACCGTAATTATTAGAAACACAAAAAGTGCTGGAACAATAGTGGATGCCGTAATTTTGGCCGGAGGAGATAACTTGCAAGTAAACGGAGTTACTCCATTTATCCTTGATGCGACTAAGGCCACTGCAAGTGCGCGTTCGGATGCAGTGAAGAAAGCAAAAGCGAAAGTCGCCTCGTACGTTTCACTTCTCGGTTTGAAACTTGGAAAGGTAAATTCATTAGTCGAGAATTCTTCTCCGAATTCATATATTCCAATGATGGGTGTAGCGAAAAGTGATGCGGGTGCGACTCAGGTTGATCTGGGACAGCAAGATGTGACGGTTTCGATTACCGTGTCTTGGGCCCTCGGGTAAAGGCGTTGACACTTGCTTGTGAAGGCGTATTGGGCAATTACCGAGTAATTAAGTACCTCTCAATAACTCAGTTTTGTCGCGCGTCATAATGAAGGTACGCTTTGCGAGCCTCAAACGTCCCCATCGTCTAGGGGCCTAGGACATCGCCCTTTCACGGCGGTAACACGGGTTCGAATCCCGTTGGGGGCACGCACGACAAGAAGTAGAAACGTTATAAAGAAGTACGAAGTAGTAAAGATAGTTCGGAACGAAAGGTAGTAACGGCTTCGAAGGTGACATAAGAGCCACTTATGTGACAGGTTTTTCATCAAGGCCTGGTAGCGCAGTTGGTTAGCGCGCCGCCCTGTCACGGCGGAGGTCGCGGGTTCAAGTCCCGTCCAGGTCGCAAGAGTTTGGCGTTGTACATCGTGAGGTGGCTGGCGTTGAACTTTTTTAGGCTCGGTAGCTCAGTTGGTACGAGCGCGCGACTGAAAATCGTGAGGTCGACAGTTCGATCCTGTCCCGAGCCACTCTCTTTTGTGGAGCCTACTCTTTCTCGAATCTTCCGCGACCGACGGCAATTAACTTTTCCCTCCGGTCCCTGACCTCAATTGAATGTCTCGAAACTGAAATTTGTTTATCGCGACCATGTTCACCTAAAACAATAGTGAAATCTCTTGCACGTAAACCGAAGACCTTTGCAAGCTCGTTCCGGACCGCTGCATTTGCTTTCCCATCAACAGCATGAGCCTGAACCATAACAATTAATCGAAGAGGGTTACCTATTGAGCCCCCACATTACTTCGAGTGGCGTTAGGGCAGACTCGGATTGCAATTAAAAAAGACTCTATTAACATGAGCAATGCTGCCAAGCAATTTCACTTGAAGTTAAAGCGTAGTTAAAAATTCGCGATCTCATTTTTTTCCCGAGCTTGCAAATATATAAAGACGAGCGGAATCAGGATTATCGATCGATGACGTATGGAGGTTCCTAAATTTACTTCGATCAATGAACTCACGGCTACAAACGCCAAAAGGAACGATGTTGCAAAAAATAAGACTTTATCCTTAAAAAGATCTCGGGCTCTGAATCTAAAGATTTGAATGCCAACGCAAAGATATAGAGACCACCATATTGGTGATTCCAAAGAAATGATCGCAAGGCTTATACCCGCATGATTAAAAAGAGTAAATGGCATAACAAGAAAGTCGAATGACGGAGCAATCCACGAAAACGGGTTTCCGACAGAACCTTTGCGGATTTTATAGGAGGATATGCCGGAGTTATCGGACCCAACTTCCTTAGTGGCAGAAATGAGTCCCAGTGAAATTTTTTCTTGCCAAATTTTTTCTATCTTATCGGCGATACCAAGAACCCTAAAGGCTTTAGCGAGATTTGAATTTGGATTAGCTGTTAAGAAAGAATAGAGAACTATCAAAGTCGTATCTCCATTAAACTTCAACTTGACACCATCTTCAGTAACAGAAACTGTTCCTGTTCCTGTTCCTGTTCCTGTTCCTGTTCCTGTTCCTGTAATCGTAATAACTCGACCACCCGTTGAGGCACTACCTCTAGTTTTGGCCAAGGTTCCAAAAATTTCAATCGTCTGGTTATTTACGTCAGTGCATCGCCCCATATTTTGCAAAATTTCTCCGTGCCCTACAACGGTAATACTTCCTGTGAGAGTGGCAATGCAGGTCCCATTTAACACATCAATTGTCAATCCTTCCTCTGAAATTCGATTTGTTACAGATGCGGTATCGGAATGAAAAATTCCAAGAAACATATTCCGAATTGCCGAAGGAGATGCGCTTACCCCAAGCAACGCCATTGGAACCAAATAGATTCCAAGTGTTACTACGGCAATATTCTTAACTCTGTCCTGTGTAAAAAATAGGAAAAGAACTAGCGCAAGGCTAATCGCAGCGATTACGAAATATAGGTAACTCTTAGTTGACAATAGCGCGTAAGTGCCAATTGCCAAATAGAAAAAGGCTCTCTTGCTTCGCCGGATAGAAAGTTCCTTGATTCCAGCAATTATTAGAGTGATCTCGAGCAAGAGATAGGACTCTCTCATCCCGAGGGTTGTCCAAACAAATATCGAAGGTATGAAGAAGAACACCAAAATAAAATTCGATCTGCTATTCGAAAGAGCGGAAGAATATAAATTCCGTATAATTATGAACGACATCGCAACTACGAAAATTGAGAGAATTCGAAGCGAAATTATGTCTGATACGCCAAATACGTTCAGCACCTTTGCCGGCAGTAATGCGATGAACAGGAATGGTTTGGGAGTAGAAATCCAACCGCTTTGAGCCTGGGAATCGGGAAAGTGTCCACCATAAAAAGTTTTAAAAGTGTAAAGGTATGACGACTCATCTGGCGCAAATGCAAACATTCTGCCCAGTGAAATGGCGAGTATGAGGTGGAGTGAAACGAATAGAGAGAGCAGTTTATTTGAAAGAATTAAATGCTTAACTAGGCCTAGCAATTTCTGTATCCCAAGCGCAATTCTAAATATGACTCGAAGTGACACTGATGAAGACTACTGGATAGGATTAATAAACGTGATTCAATCAGTCATCCGTACTTGGAATGCGGAAGAAAAATGAAGCTAACATAAGCCAACCCAAGATTCCTACAAGGAGTAGTGCCTTACCGGCGCTATCTGGCCAGGTGTAAATCGCTAGCGCTAGAACGGCAAAGAGAAAGGTCAATCCCCAAAGTGCAAAGGCTGCGAAACGGCGACTGAAACCAATACGCATAAGGCGATGGGATAAATGATCTCTACCGCCTTCGAATGGGGAAATTCGACGAAAAATTCTTGACCCCACGGCCACAGTCGTGTCCATTATTGGCACGGCCATAAGCGCTCCAGGGATTGCAATCGAGAGTCCTCGAGAAACCACACCTGGATTGAGCCGGATTGTGAGAACGGAAACCACAATTCCTAGGAAAAGTGCACCGGCATCACCCATATAAATCTTTGCGGGGGGGCGATTCCAAAGAAGGAATCCAAATGTCGCACCAGCGGTGACGATCGAAAGCGCGCTAACCAAAACTTGTTGGCGATCGTAAGCAATTAAAAACAAAAAGAAGGTAGTTATAGCAACTGTCCCCGATGCGCCTCCATCTAAATTATCAAAGAAGTTAATTGAATTACACACCCCTACAATCCAAAGAATAGAGACGGCAGCATCAAGTATTCGATTGTTAAATGCAGTTCCTATTGTGTGAGAAGAAATCAACAGAGTCGCCACAATAATTGCAACAATTGTTTGGGCAGCCAAGCGAGGCCATGGCAGAAGTCCACGTAAATCATCTATAAGTCCCATCACGGCCATCGCCAGCGCGGGTAAAAGTACGGAACTAGCCAACAGAAAAGTTTGCTTAGAAAAATCGCTATACAGGAGTGCGGCATATGAAACGGTTAGGACTCCGATGACAATCGCCACTCCACCCAGGTATGGAACTGGTTCTTTCTGAGTTTTCCTGCCAGAGTCAGGGGCATCCACTGCCCCGATTCGAAGTGCAAGCGCACGCATTACGGGCGTGATTGCGCCGACAAGAATGAAGGCTGCCCCGCCCAATAACAGAAATTGCTTAATTGAATATTGCATAAGTACGCCGCTAAAAAGCTACCTCAGCTGCCCGTCTTGGGGTTATCACGTAAAAGTTCTTTCACTTCAGATTCACGATATCGGCGGTGTCCACCCAAGGTACGAATAGATGTGAGTTTGCCTGCTTTGGCCCATCGAGTCACCGTCTTTGGATCAACGTGAAAAAGTATTGCGACTTCTCCCGGGGTTAAAAGGACTTCTGCATCTGACAATCTGCTCATAAATCAGCCCCTAAATGTCCACTTTGCACCGCTATGGTGGGAAGTATGCGACATCGCACGCAGTTCGGCAAGTGCACAATTACATGGCTTGTTCAAAGGCCGCGACCCTGCGCCAACGTGTGACTAAGCGTTCATAACCGCGTCCAGCAAGCGAACCGTCTCCTGTTGCAAGCCCACCAATCGACATCAACACATCTTCGATAGAGGTGTCACCTTCTAATCCGGCCTCACCTTGAGCTATCAATGAATTCTCTAGGTAGGTCGCGAGCCCGCCGTAATCCAATTCAAGAAATGATTGAGGGCTAAATTCTGCAAGCCAATCTCCAAGGTTTTCAATTTCTTCCTCCACTGGGCCAACGCCGAATGCGCCGCGAACTGCCATGTGGACCATTTCGCAACGCGCCTTTGCGTTAGCAATTGATGTTCGCATTGTTGTAAATGCTCCGTCGTCTCCGCGGCCACGGACACGCTCTTCCGGTAGAAAAAGTGAAAACCACCGTGGGGGAATGATCCACGTTTCAGTCAAGATATGTGGAACTTTTGTCTCGACAAATTCGGCACCAGCAGTAATTACTTCTTCAGCGTTTTGAGTAAGGAAAAATCTAGATACTGATATAGGAAGCGATTCCTTAAAGTTCTCCAACGCCGCCCAACAACGAGTTGCGGTTGACCAAGGCGCGACATACTTAATTCCGTCAATTTCCAAAATGTGTGCGCCATCTGGTGCGAGCGCAGGTGATTCTGGAAAAATCACACGCTTGAGTGCAAGTATTTGCTCATCATCACTACTGCGATTGTTAACGCTTAGCTGGGACCACCGCAATTGATCAGCAGGTTCAAATGTGGACAGCGGTTCATAGACTCGAAGCGATGCAACATAAGGAGTTGGTCGCATAAGTTTTATGCGCGTGGAATGTAGTTGCCCTCAGCAAATGGATCGTCATCATCACGATCTTTTTGAGGATCTGGTTCTCCATGAAGTTCTTTTGCTAAGCGGTCAAGGTCCATCTCTTGAGATGAATACTTCAAATCACGAGCAACTTTGGTTTGCTTAGCTTTTGATCGGCCGCGCCCCATAGCGTGACCTCCTTACCTATGTTCAATCAGGTGGGAAGGTTATCGTGCCTCACCATTTGGTTCCAAAGCGGAGCCACGTCTACGTTTTCTGAGAATGTCCTGAAGCGCAAATACGCCTACAACCTGCAGAAAGAGGCTCAGGGGCATCGTTGGTAGTCGGAATCTGTGATCGCCGATGGTGCCGATCGAAGTTAGCCACGCCAGCAAGACCGGCGTGGCGGCTAGCGACCCGATAAACCTTTCAGCACCGCCAGCGCCCCATAGCCCAATAAAGCCTAGAAAGAAAAGGAGTAATCCGGCTGATAGCCAGAGCCAAGAAATGATTTTGCCAAATAATCCATATCCCAAAGCCTGGCCCTGGGCGCTAACTCCCATGCGACCCATCGGACTGATCTTTGCCCAAGGATTTCGTCCCATTGTCCCATTCGCCAATGGTCCAGTCCAAGGGGACCAAAAGAAAACAGACTTATTGATTGCTAATTCCGCAGTCTTAATTGGATGATGTAGATACCACGTTAGGACACACAATACCTCTTGATTATCGGTAACAGTTTTTGCACCTTGACCTGCTTTACAGTCAACCCCGCCGCCTCCGTCATATCCACCAGTTGCACTATTTCCAGCACCAAGATTCATAGTTATACCGAGGTTTGTTGAAACTGTTGCCACATCATTTGCTCTTATATTCCGTGCAACAAGGGAAATAGGTAAAACTGCAAGTATGCAAATTCCAATAATCACTAGTTTTGTGAAACTCTTTCGTGTGCCTTGCTGCACACCCCAAAGAATTAATAAGACAACCCCGAAAAGTAACGAACGTGGCTGCATAAAAGCAGCGAAACCCTGAAGCAGGGCGACAAGAAATAAACATAGTAATAGTATTTTCTTCTCGGGCTTTTGCTGAGCATGAATAATTAGTGAGATACTCAATAATAGAGATGAAGCAACAAGGCTTTCGTATCCAATAACAAGCGAACTCAGTGAAAGCGTCGGATTAAAACCCAGAATTAGGGCAGTTGGTAGAGCCATTTTTTGCAGGCGACTCTGGCGAATCTTTTCAACAAAAAACATTGATCCAGCGCAGTAAATGATCGACTGGAAAATAGAGATCAGAATTCGTAGTTTCGAAAAACTAATTAAGGCTAGAAGCCACATAACGATTGAATAACCCGCGGGCCAATAAAGCAAGGCGCCATTCTTAGAAAAGATTCCATCCGCCAAAATGCCATTTGCTCCAGTGCGGTAGCTCTCTCCATCCGCTCCCAACCAACCACCATTCTTGATTGAAAAGATGAGGAGTATTTTTGCGAGAAGCACAAGCAGGGCCAGCAAATAAAGATTTCGGCGCTGAAGAATCGGGTTTATTACAGAACTCTTATTGAATCTCGAACTCATAGTCCAAGGGCCTCGTTCTTTCTTTGCGCGTTACGTGCGATATTTCCCACTCAAGTATGACCACTTCGAATCTGCCTCTTTCATCGACACGACCACACCAGATGCCCACGCCTTCATTCCACGGGCAGCTAAAGAGGCAATAGCAAGGTCGGCCACGGATGGATCAACAACTGCAACCATCCCAATGCCGCAGTTCCAAGTGCGCTCCATATCGTTGTGTGGGACCGCCCCAAGAGAGGCCATAATTTCCATCTCGATTGGCAGTACCCATGTTGATCGATCATAAACAGCACTCAAGTTTTTTGGGATAACTCGAGCAGTGTTGTCGGCAATGCCACCACCTGTAACGTGGACAAATGTGTGCAACTTTTCTTGTAAGGATTTAATCAACGCCAGGCAATCCAATGTGTAAATCTCAGTGGGGGTCAGAAAAACTTCTCCAGATGATTTGCCATATTCACTTATATTGGCCTCGAGAGACAAATTTTTTGTCTTCATTATGTGGCGAATGAGAGAAAATCCATTTGCGTGAAACCCGCTGGCTGGCATTGCAATCAAGATGTCGCCTTGTCGCACTCTCTCTGCACCCAATAAATTTGGTGCATCAACCACACCGGTAGCGGCACCTGCAATATCGAATTCATCGTCATCTAGTAACCCTGGATGCTCTGCTGTTTCTCCGCCAATGAGGGCGGTATTGGCTTTGGCGCATCCCGCTGCGATTCCTTTGACGATTTCTGCGATTGTCTCAGGAACAACTTTTCCAACTGCGATGTAATCGGTCATGAAAAGAGGTTCAGCTCCACAGACAACTAAATCATCAACAACCATAGCTACCAGATCTTCACCAATAGTGTCGTACTTGCCCATCATGCGAGCAATCTCAGTTTTGGTTCCAACACCATCAGTGGATGTGGCAAGCAGTGGTTGCTTGTATTTCTTCAACGCACTCGCATCAAACAATCCAGCAAATCCGCCAATCCCTCCAACTACTTCAGGGCGAGAGGCTTTTGCTGTCAATGCTTTCATTAATTCCACTGCGCGATCACCTGCGTCAATATCAACACCAGCATCGTGATAGGAAGCCACTACAGGCCACCCCGTACTGAACCATTGTGCACTGGGGTAATTTCCAGACGCATCTTTCCTTCAGACATGTCTTCTGGGATTGTGATTGGATATTTTCCGGTGAAGCAGGCTTGGCATAATTTTGATTCAGCAATTTGGGTAGCTCCGATGAGGCCCTCCAGTGATACATAACCCAATGAATCAGCCCCGATGGATCTGCGTATTTCCTCAACTTCAAGCCCACTGGCAATGAGTTCAGCGCGTGAGGCAAAATCTATGCCATAAAAACATGGCCACTCCACTGGGGGACTTGAGATGCGAACATGAATTTCAAGAGCTCCTGCTTCTCGCAACATCCTCACAATCGCTCGTTGTGTATTACCGCGAACAATTGAATCATCGACAACCACAATGCGTTTTCCTTCAATGATCTCTCGCAAGGGGTTGAGTTTAAGTCGAATACCAAGTTGGCGAATAGTTTGGCTAGGTTGAATAAAAGTTCTGCCAACGTAAGAGTTCTTTACAAATCCAGATCCATAGGCAATGCCAGAAGCTTTCGCATATCCAATTGCCGCTGGAGTACCTGATTCTGGAACCGGAATTACTAAATCGGCTTCAACGGGATGTTCGAGGGCGAGTCGCTCACCAATTGCTACACGTGTTGCATGGATTCCGCGTCCAGCAATAGTTGTATCTGGACGTGCTAGATAAACATATTCAAAGAGGCATCCTTTAGGTTCAGGCGTTGCCCAGTGCTGCGAACGCAAGCCTTCTTCGTTAATTGCTATAAATTCGCCAGGTTCAACTTCGCGAACAAATGCGGCGCCAACAATGTCTAGGGCTGCCGTTTCTGATGCAACGACCCAACCTCGCTCAAGTTTTCCAATCACCAGTGGTCGAACTCCATGGCGATCTCGGGCCGCATATAAAGTTTGTTCATCCATGAAAACTAGTGAAAATGCACCTTCAAGCAACGGCAGTACAGCCATCGCACTTGCTTCAAAATTCTTTTCATCTTGTCCAGCGATCAGCGCAGTCATCAACTCTGTATCAGTTGTGGCTCCGCGATCTTTGCCGGGTGCCATCAAGGTTTGTTGCTGAAGCAACTCTGCGAGGTTCCCAGTATTTGTTAGGTTGCCATTATGAGCCAGTGCAAGAGTTCCGTATTTTGTAGGTCGCAATGTTGGCTGCGCGTTCACCCAAGTACTTGAACCTGTAGTTGAATAACGACAGTGCCCAATTGCTAAATCGCCGGTGAGCGATGCAAGATCACTTTCTGTGAAAACTTGCGAGACCAAACCCATGTCTTTATAGATGAGGATGCGCTCACCATCGCTTGTAGCAATTCCAGCAGATTCTTGACCACGATGCTGAAGTGCGTAAAGCCCGTAAAACGTTAACTTTGCAACTTCTTCACCAGGAGCCCACACACCAAAGATCCCGCATGCATCTTGTGGTCCCTTTTCGCCAGCGAAAAGTTCGTGCGTCAAACGGCCATCGGGTCTGCGCGTCACCGTCGAGATGTCCCTTTTAGAAGCCAATCAATGATGAGCCCCACTGCTAGTACCTGCCCAGAAATCAAGGTGAAAAGCGCATATCGGCCATCTGATATTTCTGCCACTATAAATAGAGACAGGGTTAATACAGAGGCGAACAAAGCTATGAGGAATACATCCCTCCTTTGCGACTTCAACCAAAATATAAACAAGAAAAGCAGCCACATTCCAGAATAAGCGAACAGCGAACTCGCATAATTCCAAATCCGAACCAAATTCCGCGCCTTAGATGCCAAGGCAGGGAAGGTCCACTCAACACCTTGATTTTGAGATTCAATATTACTTTGCAAAAATGGAGGGTGCGGTAGACCATAGATTGGAATCGGCACCAAATACTTATGTCGTTTAATATGCGTACGCAGGATAAATCCAGGATCTTCAACAGCAAGTTTGCTCCAACCGACGACCAATTTTGCGGGTGATTTCAACATCTCGACATAAGTCAGCTTTGCCGTACTGAACCATCCGCACCAGGACGCGGACTGCCATGTTTCCGTAGTACCAATCCCCGGTATCACCCTTTCAACAAACCCTTGTCCTTGAGGTGTGCTGGCATAGCAAGAAATATCCTGTGCCATCCAACCTACCGGAAGTGATGTGATTGAAGAAGGTTTCACGAATTGGCTTGTTGTAAACGAAAATACTAGAGCGACGACAACAGATAGCAGAAGATATTTCCTAACATGCTTCATAAACGGAACAAAAGAAAGGAGAACTCCGACTACTACCAGCGTTGGTATTCCATTTAGCCGAAAAGTAATTAAAAGTGCTCCTGGGAATATATAAAGAACTGTATTTCTTTTTGGCGATTCTAAAGATTTTGCACTACGAATTAAAAAAGTTGTAATCATGAAAAATCCCGAAGTCATGGGAATGTCATGCCACAAAGTAATTCCCATTGCCCCAACAAGTGGTGTGAAGCAAATTAGAAAGGAAGCAATGGCGCTTGTCTGTTCACTCATCATTTCGAACACAAAATTCGTTACGCTAAGAGCTAAGATGGCTCCAAAAATCAATGTGACGATTCCTGGGAATCTCCCATGGACTGAAAAAATATTGACAAAGATTGCCCAGGGCGCGGAATAATCATCACTTAAATTTCCATTGCGTGCCATATTTAGAACTGCAAATGAATCAGCTGAATAAAATCCAGGAAAGAAAACAATCCACCAGCAAATTGTGACTACGCCATTTCGAACCAGAGAAGCTTTACGGGTAGATTTCAGAAGGACATTTTTCATGCGCGACGCGCCGAAAAGACTCTACTTATTATTAGAGTAAAAATAATTGCAATCGCATCTTTAACAGTTATTCCTTTACCGTCTTCGCGCGAACGTGGGGAGTACTCTACTTGCACTTCAAAGGGCCGGATGCGATTTCTCCACAGGTGAATTGGTATTTCAATTTCGATAGCATACTTTTTGAATTTGAACGGTAATGTTTTGAGCATTGAGGTAGGAACCAACTTGTAACCACACATTATGTCAGTGATAACTTCGTTAAATAGAAATCCATAGAGATTTGAAATTACATGATTGCCTTTAGCATATCGGTAAGTGAACGATGATTGAGCTAAAAAGTTTCGATATCCGAATACGGTTTCTGATTTACTCGAAAGAACTACTTGCCATAACCTCTCAATGTCACTTGTCGCAAGCTCCAGGTCTGCATCCAAAATAATCGTGTGGCTGGCATGAACCTCTCGAACTCCGTGCTTGATTGCGCTTGACTTACCACCGTTCTCCTTTGAGAGTATTTTAAACTTGAGATGGGACTCTCTTAGTGCTAACTCCAACAGCTCTAAAGAATTGTCCTCGCTGCCGTCGTTCACAAAGATTACCTCTGCAATGACTCCTGGCGGCACATCATTAAGCTCTGCAACCAGTCGTGGAATAGAGCGTGCTTCGTTATATACGGGAATGATCACAGCAAGGCTTTTCATGAATACATCCTAAAGGCGTAGAAGTTAGATCCGCTCACCAGAGTCCCCTTTATTGACCAAATAGTTGCGGAATTGTGGTGGTGAATGCGCTCTTTAATTCGACCAAAGAGATTGATGCTTCGTTGAGACTCAGTGCATCCCCCCCAGTAATACCAATTTTAGTGAGCCTAATTTGGTGTTTGTTCGCTAGTACGCCAAGGGTCGAAGTGTTCGCACTATCTACTGCCACGACCACACGCCCAGGTGTTTCACTCATAAGTGAAACGAGAGCTTCGCCTGACAATGAAATATATGCTCCCACTTTATTGCGCAAAACCATCTCTACCAATGTTGCAGCGAGTCCACCTTGACTGACATCATGAGCGGCTTCGAAAATATCTTGCCCATCTAGCAGTAATTCAATCAGTCGCATTTCATGGTGCAAATCCGCGGTCGGAGATTGTCCTCCACGTTGGCCGTGTAAATAAGCCCATTGGCTTCCGGCCAAATCATTACGGGTTTCACCTAAAAGATATAAATCTAGACCGGCTCGATCAAATGCCATGGGTGTGCGCTTTCGTACATCTGCAATAACCCCGAGTACTCCGATCACCGGTGTTGGCAAGATTGCAACATCGCCTGTTTGGTTGTAGAACGAAACATTCCCGCCAGTGACCGGCAAACCCATTTCCAAACATCCATCAGCTAATCCCCGAACGGTTTCAGCAAATTGCCACATCACGCCAGGATCTTCAGGGGATCCAAAGTTAAGACAGTTAGTGACAGCCAATGGGCGCGCACCTGCCGTTGCGATATTTCTTGCAGCTTCGGCAAGTGCCAACTTCGCACCTTCGTAAGGGTTGAGATATGACCAGGATGCATTTGCATCAGTTGAAATAGCAACTCCGAGGTGCGTTTTTTCATCAATGCGAACCATTCCAGAATCTTCTGGTTGAGATTGAATCGTATTTCCTTGCACGTACTTGTCATATTGAGATGTCACCCATGATTTATCGGCCATATTGGGGCTGGACATTAATTTCAGTACTGCGGCCTTTATCTCACCGTCATTTGTAAGTGCCGGAAACTCTATTTTCTCTGCGTTGGCATGGTCTAGGTAATCAGGTTTTGCAATCGGCCTTTCGTAGACGGGGCCATCGTGGGCAACAGTACGAGGTGGGACATCTACAATAACTTCGTCCTCCCACGTGATAATCAATCGATCTCCATCTGTCACTTCGCCAATAACAGTGACAGTCACATCCCACTTCTTACAAATTTCTAAAAATCGCGCGATTTTTCCAGGTTCGACTATGGCGCACATACGTTCTTGTGATTCGCTCATCAATATTTCTTCAGGTGACAGGCTGGGATCACGCAGTGGAACCGTGTCGAGTGCAACTTTCATTCCGCCAGAACCGCCAGATGCAAGCTCGCTCGTTGCACATGACAAACCAGCACCGCCCAAATCTTGAATACCAACGACCAAATCTTCAGCAAAAATTTCAAGTGAGCATTCAATCAAGACTTTCTCAGTGAATGGATCTCCCACTTGCACGCTCGGACGTTTTGCTGGACCAGTTGCTCCAAATGTTTCACTTGCAAGTACTGAAACACCGCCAATTCCATCTCCGCCAGTTTTTGCACCAAATAACACAACTAAATTTCCAGGACCTGATGCCTTCGCCAACTTAATCTGATCATGGCGCATCACACCAACACAGAGTGCATTTACTAATGGATTGCCTGCGTAAGTCTCATCAAAAACAATCTCTCCACCGATATTTGGTAGGCCCAAACAATTTCCGTATCCGCCAATTCCTGCGACGACTCCCGGCAGAACGCGGCGGGTGTCCGGCGCATCAGCTGGTCCAAAACGAAGTGGATCCATGACAGCAATGGGGCGAGCCCCCATGGTTAAAATGTCGCGCACGATCCCGCCCACTCCTGTTGCCGCTCCTTGATAAGGCTCTATAAACGATGGGTGGTTGTGAGATTCAATTTTGAAAGTCACCGCATAGCCTTGGCCCACGTCCACAACTCCGGCATTTTCACCGATTCCTACTAGCAGTGCATCGCTTTTGGGAGCCTTCTCGCCAAATTGTTTCAAATGCACTTTCGATGATTTATATGAACAATGCTCTGACCACATCACCGAATACATAGCTAGTTCACTCGATGTTGGGCGACGGCCCAAAATCTCCTTAATTCGTTGATACTCACCGGCTTTGAGACCTAGCTCTGCAAAAGGTTGTTGCCGCTCTGGCGTACTTTTCGCGTTCGCGACTGTGTCCAGGGTCATTTCTTTACTTCACCATCGAACTTAACGCAGATGTAAAGAACGCCAAGCCATCAGCGGTAGGACCAGTCAATGAGTCAATCGCGTGTTCTGGATGTGGCATCAGTCCAACAATATTTCCCTTAGCATTTGAAATACCGGCTATCAGATTGCGAGATCCGTTGGGATTCTTGCCTACATAGCGAGCAACGATTTGACCCTCAGATTCTAGTTGGGTCAAAGTCTTATCATCACATTGAAATGATCCTTCGCCATTTTTTAGCGGGATAACAATCTCTTGGCCTCCTTCAAAATTACTCGTCCAAGCGGTATTTGTATTTTCGATTGCAATTCTTTGCGGGGTGCAAAGGAAATGTAAATCCTTGTTGCGCGTTAGCGCGCCAGGAAGAAGATGCGACTCGCACAATATTTGAAACCCATTACAGATTCCCAGAAGAGGCATTCCAGTTTTGGCTCGCTCAATAATCGAAGTCATCACAGGAGCAAAACGCGAGATCGCCCCACATCGCAAATAATCTCCGTAAGAAAATCCTCCAGGAAGGATTACGGCATCTACGCTTTGTAAATCTTCATCGCCGTGCCAGAGCGAAATCGCCTGACCGCCCGCCGCGCGGACCGCCCGTGCTGCATCACGGTCATCGAGCGATCCAGGAAAAGTTACAACGCCAACTTTCATCTACTTTTCAACTCTCACGGTGAAGGTTTCGATGACTGGATTAGCAAGCAAAGTTTCTGCTGCTTTCGCCACTTCAGCTAGTTGTGCTGGAGTTGGCTCGCCTTCAACTTCGATTTCAAAGCGTTTCCCTTGGCGCACTGATTTAGCAAAGGTAAATCCGAGTCGTGGCAACGCCGCACCAACTGCTTGACCCTGCGGATCCAGAATCTCAGGCTTTAACATCACGTCAACAATGATCTTTGCCATTACGCACTCCTTAGGTTGAACTCTGTACCAGTAAGTCTTACGTAAGCATCGCGATATCGCTGCGATGTCTTTTCTACGATTTCTTGCGGTAATTCTGGCGGAGAAGTTTTGCGATTCCAGCCACTTAAAATTAAGTAATCTCGCAGGAATTGCTTGTCGAATGAACTCTGGGCCTTGCCCGGTTTCCAGGTAGCGGCATCCCAAAACCGAGACGAGTCAGGTGTTAGGGCTTCATCGCCCAGTGTTATCTCCCCTGTGGCATCCAGACCAAATTCAAATTTAGTATCTGCCAGGATTATTCCGCAATCTTGTGAAAAATCTGCAGCGGCTTTATAGAGTTTGAGAGTTAAATCGCGAAGCTTGGCACTTTCGGGGACAAGTTTCTGGGCTTGCCCAAAAGTGATGTTGATGTCGTGATCGCCGACATCTGCTTTGGTTGCTGGTGTAAAAATAGCTTCAGGCAACTGTGATCCATCCTCTAAACCCTGACCGAGAGAAATTCCGCAAATACTCTGGGACTTCTTGTATTCGCTCCATCCACTTCCTGTGAGATAGCCACGTGCAACACATTCAATCGGAAACATTTTTAGAGGTTTCACAACGACTGCACGACCGCGAACCTGCTCTGGAACATCGGTGCTCACTACGTGATTAGGCACGATAGCTGAAAGTTTTTCAAACCAAAAAAGGGATAACTGAGTTAAGACTGCTCCCTTACCGATAATTTCTGTCGGTAAGACCCAGTCGAATGCTGATACTCGATCAGAGGCAACAATTAGAAGTTGACTCAATGAATTGGTGTAAAGATCTCGGACTTTTCCGGTGCGCAAATGAGTCCACCCAAGTATCGCAGGCGCCGGCGGTGGACCGGCTGGGCCAAATCCGCTCACCTAATAGAGCCGGGTTTGTACTGCGCTGCGGCAGGATGCGCGGATGCAATCGCGTCAATGCGACTAACAACTCGTGCAATTTGTTGGCGAGCGTCGCCAGTAAATTCAAGGGGCTCGTTAATAAGAGTGTCGAGTGATTTACGGTCAAGTGGAATACGTGGATCTTTTGCTAAAGCTTCTAGAAGCGAATTTGCTTTTCCATCTCGCATTTCAAGTGCCGCTTTTGTCGAATGTTCCTTAATAACTTCATGCGCCTCTTCGCGGCCCATGCCGGATTTAATCGCAGCTATAAGAATTTTTGTAGATGCTAGGAACGGTAGGTAGCGTTCAATTTCTTCAGCAATCACTGCAGGAAATGCGCCAAATTCGGACACAACTGTCAGCATCGTTTCGAGCAGTCCATCAAGGGCATAGAACGCATCTGGCATTGCAACGCGGCGAACAACGCTGCACGAAACATCGCCTTCGTTCCATTGGTTTCCCGCAAGTTCTCCAACCATGGAGGCGTATCCGCGTAATACCACCGCAAGACCGTTGATTCGCTCGCATGATCGAGTATTCATTTTATGCGGCATCGCAGATGAACCCACTTGACCGGCTTTGAAGCCCTCAGTGACTAATTCAGCCCCTGCCATCAAGCGAATACTTGTCGCAAGAGATGAAGGGGCTGATGCAATCTGAACCAGAGTTGTTACAACATCATAATCAAGTGAGCGTGGATAGATTTGACCAGTCGAATCCAGGATTCGATTAAAGCCCAACTCTGATGCAATTTGCGTTTCGAGTTTTTGATGGGCTGTTGCTGATCCAAGCAAGTCAATTGAATCTTGAGCAGTGCCCACTGGGCCCTTAATGCCTCGCATTGGGTAGCGACCCAGAAGTGAATCTAAACGTTCGAATGCAAAAATCATTTCCTCTGCTGTGCTTGCAAAACGTTTTCCGAGGGTAGTTATTTGGGCAGGCACGTTGTGCGAGCGCCCAGCAATGGGTTGGTCTGCGTATTGCACCGCTCGCTCACCAATTCGAGCAAGGAGCGCCACGGACTTATTGCGGATAATTTCAAGTCCGGTTCGTATTTGTAGCGCTTCTATATTTTCCGTTATATCGCGGCTTGTCATACCTGCATGAATAACTTCGTGCCCCGCGAGCGCATTAAATTCCTCAATACGGGCCTTAACATCGTGGCGAGTAATCCTTTCCCGCGCATCAATCGAATCGAGATTTACGTTGTTTAGAACCTTTTCGTAATCTGCAATAACTGATGCGCTAATTGAATGCCCTAAAGTGGACTGCGCCTTTGCAACAGCAATCCAAAGTTTTCGCTCTGCAATGATCTTTGCTTCCGGTGCGAATACCTCTCGCATCGCAGCGGATGCATATCTATCAGCCAGAAGACTCACTGGTGCATTCTCGCGCATCTAGTTGCCCTTCTCCGCCACCGACGCATTGAGGGCTATATCGCTGCGGTAGAAGGTGCCCTGACACTGAATTTGGCTGATCGCACGGTAGGCACGATCGCGCGCTTCCGTGAGATCACTCCCAAGGCCAGTTGCGCTCAATAGCCTTCCACCGCCTGCGTAAAAAATATAAGTATCCGTGATAGTCGAAAATTCAGAACCCACGTCAATTGTTTGTGGCGCACTTGGATAGCCATCCGCTGCCAAAACAACTGCCACTGCAGAATCATCGCTCCATTCAAGTGTTTCATTTTCTAAATCTCGAGTAGCTGCCTTATAAAGCAAAGTCGCAAGTGGCGTCTTGAGTCGTGGAATAAGCACCTGTGTTTCTGGATCCCCAAAGCGAACATTGAATTCAATAACGCGAATTCCATGATCGGTGAGCGACAACCCCGCATAGAGCAGCCCTACAAATGGTGTGCCACGTGCTGCCATCTCCGCAATGATCGGTGCAAGCACTTCACGATGAGTTTGTTCAATGATGTCACTTGGCGCCCACGGTAGAGGCGAGTAAGCGCCCATCCCACCGGTGTTAGGGCCTTCATCACCATTGAATGCACGTTTGAAATCTTGTGCTGGTTGCATTGCAAGAATCGTCTTGCCGTCAGATATTCCAAAAAGTGAAACTTCTGGGCCATCAAGAAACTCTTCAATAACTACCTTCTGGCAACCTAACGCGTGTTCAAGGGCTTCCTTGTAATCATTGGTAACGACAACGCCTTTACCGCCTGCCAAGCCATCATCTTTAACGACATAAGGTTTTCCAAATTGAGCAAGAGCTTTTTCGATCTCAGCAGGAGTTGTACACGTTGCACTCCGCGCAGTTGCAACTCCGGCATCGTGCATAACTTCTTTTGCAAAATTTTTGGATCCCTCTAATTGCGCTGCAGCTTTTGATGGGCCAAAGGTGGCAATTCCTGCTCTGCGCAGGACATCTGAAACGCCATTAACAAGTGGGAGTTCTGGTCCAACAACGACAAGGTCCACATCAAGTTCTTGTGCAAGGCAGAGAATTGCTGCATTATCGGAGATGTCGAGTGGATGCACTTTTGCAATCTGAGCGATGCCAGAATTTCCTGGTGCACAATGGAGCTCGGTCACTTCTAGATCTGCTTGTAACCCTAGTGCCAGGGCGTGTTCTCTACCGCCGCTACCAACTAGGAGGATTTTCATCGTTAGACGAAATCCTTGACGACGATCGTTTGGGTACGCCCAGGGCCAACGCCTATTGCACTCATCGACGCACCGGAAATATCTTCAAGGAATTTCACATATTGCTGAGCAGTCTTTGGAAGATCGGAAAGTTTTTTCGCAGCAGAGATATCTTCAGTCCAACCAGGCAAATATTCATAAATTGGTTTTGCGTGGTGGAAGTCAGATTGTGAAGCAGGAAGTTCTTCCACGCGTTTGCCATCGATCTCGTATGCGACGCACACTGGAATCTTCTCCCACCCAGTTAACACATCGAGTTTGGTGAGGAAAAAGTCTGTGAGTCCATTCACTCTGACCGCATATCGCGCTATTGGTGCGTCATACCAACCACACCTGCGTGCGCGACCAGTTGTGACACCGATTTCGCCACCGATGGTACGCAACTTTTCGCCATCTTCATCGAGAAGCTCAGTAGGGAAAGGGCCCGATCCCACTCGAGTTGTGTAAGCCTTCACGATTCCAATTACGCGAGTAATTTTTGTTGGCCCAATTCCAGAACCGGTACATGCGCCACCCGCAGTTGGATTGCTTGAAGTCACAAAAGGGTAAGTCCCGTGATCAACATCGAGCAAAGTGCCTTGGGAGCCTTCGAGGAGAACGATTTTGCCAGCGGTCAGCGCATTATTGAGAAGTAGCGCAGTATCGGTGACGAATGGGCGCAAGATTTCTGCATAGCCAAGGTATTCGTCCAGAACTTCATCTACTTCAATGTTCTTACGGTTGAAGACTTTAATGAGAACTTGATTCTTATCACGCAACGCACCTTCAATCTTTTGGCGAAGAATTGAAGGATCAAATAGATCCTGCACGCGAATTCCTATTCGGTTGATCTTGTCAGCATAAGCCGGACCAATGCCACGACCTGTGGTGCCGATTTTGGAATTACCTAAAAATCGTTCTGTGACCTTATCGATGGTGCGGTGATATGGAGTGATTAGATGGGCATTCGAACTAATCACTAATTTCGAGCAATCAATGCCGCGTTCGGTCAGACCCTTGATTTCCTGTAACAAAACTCCTGGATCAATCACGACGCCGTTGCCAATCACCGGAACAACGTTGGGGCTCAGAATTCCTGAAGGAAGTAAGTGGAGTGCATACTTTTGATCACCTATTACAACCGTATGTCCAGCATTGTTTCCACCTTGATAGCGGACAACATAATCAACTCGGTCGCCCAATATATCTGTGGCTTTACCTTTGCCCTCATCGCCCCATTGAGCACCAAGCAAAACAATCGCGGGCATGAGTTAAGCCTTTCTGTACTTAGTGAACTAAGCGGGAAGAAAAATTACGCGAGTAGAGAAGTACCAGTAGAGCGAAGGTCATCGCATGCACGTTGCACACGTGCGGCCATTCCTGCCTCTGCCAACTTGCCCCACGCACGTGGATCGTACGCCTTCTTGCTTCCAACTTCGCCGTCAATCTTTAAGACACCATCATAATTTTTGAAAACGTGATCAACCACCGGTCTGGTGTATGCATATTGAGTGTCTGTATCGATATTCATCTTTACAACACCGTAATCAAGAGCCTCGCGAATTTCGGTCAGAAGCGAGCCGGAACCACCGTGGAATACTAAGTCCATCGGTTTGCTTCCCTCGGCAAGTCCTAATTTCTTTACAACAGCATCTTGCAAGGTACGCAAAATCTTTGGTTGCAATACAACGTTACCTGGCTTATAAACACCGTGAACGTTTCCGAAAGTTGCTGCTACGAGATAGCGGTGCTTAGGATCGCTGCCAAGAGTCTCAATTGTTAGTAGAGCATCTTCTGGGTGAGAGTAAAGCTTGGCGTCATGTTTTGCTTCGATTCCATCTTCTTCTCCACCGACGACACCGATCTCAATTTCCAAAATTGTGTGCGCTAATTTTGACTTGGCAAACATCTCTGCTGCAATCTTCATATTCTCTGGCATTGAAACTGCAGAGCCATCCCACATGTGAGAATTGAAAAGTGGCGCTTTGCCATCTTTGATGCGTTGTGCACCAAAATCAAGAAGTGGCCGCATAAATCCATCTAACTTCTCAGCAGGGCAGTGATCTGTGTGAAGAGCAATCTGTACGTTGTAATGCTTTGCAACAACGTGGGAAAATTCTGCTAACGCCACGGCTCCGTCAACCATGTGCTTGACTGTTGCACCAGATGCATATTCAGCACCGCCCCAAGAAAACTGCAAAATTCCATCTGATTTCGCTTCTGCAAATCCCCGAAGCGCCGCAACTATTGTCGATGACGATGAAACGTTGATGGCTGGATATGCAAAAGCACCTGCTTTGGCGCGGTCTAACATTTGCGAATAAATCTCAGGACTGGCTATTGGCATTAGGGCTCCCACTGTTTGCGCGGATGTAAATCTCGCATCATGCGCGCCATTGGGCAGATTGGAGGCTTACGGGCAATTCCACCACATTTTGCCCTCTAACAACAAAATCGCCATACGAATGATTGAGTCCGCATGGCGATTTTCTTTTCTTCGGAGCGCTAGCGCCCGCTTTTAGTGCGCAATGGTCGCCAACATCTTGGTCAGGAGCAAAAAGAGCTTGCCTACTAGGGCAGGGCTCGAGAGGATCTTGAGGAATGCGGCAATGAATGCAGCCAGCGTCATGGATTCCTTTCTAACTAATAATCGTTCATGGATAAGGCGGGCAGTCTCACCTATTGAAAGTTCGCCACGTGAGAAAAACAGCTGGCTTGTGAAGAATCTGCCACGGTGAATACCTACCGAAAGTGAGATTGTCAGAGTAATCTCTGGAAATCATGAGCGATGAGACACTAGAAAATATTCTGAGCGAAACTCGAACCTTTCCACCGAGTGCTGCCTTCGCTGCTCAAGCTAACGCCCAACCTTCTATTTATGCCCAAGCCGATAAGGATCGCTTGGCGTTTTGGGAGAAACAAGCAAAAGAATTGTTATGGGATTCGCCTTGGAACACAGTCTTGGAATGGAAACCGCCGTTTGCGAAATGGTTTATTGGTGGAAAAATTAATGCCTCCGTCAATTGTTTGGATCGCCACGTTAACGAAGGTCGCGGAGATCGCGTTGCCTTCCACTTTGAAGGCGAACCTGGAGATACTCGCACAATTACATACGCCCAATTATTGACCGATGTAAAAAAAACAGCTAACGCGCTGACCGAACTCGGTGTGAAATCTGGCGACCGGGTGGCTATTTATATGCCGATGATTCCAGAGGCAGCAATGGCAATGTTGGCATGCGCACGAATCGGTGCGGCGCACTCGGTAGTTTTCGGCGGGTTTTCTGCAGAAGCACTCCTTTCTCGAATTCAAGATGCTGACGCGACCCTAGTTATTACTGCCGACGGCGGATTTAGAAAAGGCAGCGCGTTTGCACTCAAGCCTGCAGTTGATGATGCGCTCAAGGGTTCTACAAATGTCAAGAAGGTATTAGTAGTTAAGCGCACAGGGCAAGAAACCGCTTGGGATAATGCGCGGGATGTTTGGTGGCACGAGATTGTTGAGCGCCAATCAGCTGAACATGTCGCTCAGAGCTTTGATAGTGAACATCCTCTGTTTATTTTGTATACCTCTGGAACCACTGCAAAACCAAAGGGTATTTCCCACACCACCGGTGGATATTTAACTCAAGTTGCTTACACCCACAAAATAGTTTTTGATTTGAAACCCGAGACAGATGTCTACTGGTGTACCGCGGACGTCGGGTGGGTTACTGGCCATTCATACGTCGTTTATGGTCCGCTGATCAATGGCGCGACTCAAGTTATTTATGAAGGTACTCCAGATACTCCTCACAAAGGTCGCATGTTCGAGATCATTGCTAAATACGGCGTAACTATTTTGTACACCGCACCAACGCTTATCCGCACATGGATGAAGTGGGGCGATGAATTCCCTAATGCCCATAATCTTTCATCTTTGCGTTTGCTCGGATCGGTGGGAGAACCAATTAATCCAGAAGCATGGATGTGGTACCGAGACATTATTGGCGGCAAGAGATGTCCGATTGTAGATACGTGGTGGCAAACCGAAACGGGTGCAATCATGATTTCACCTCTGCCAGGAATCACCGCAAGCAAACCTGGTTCTGCAATGCGTCCACTACCCGGGATTAGTGCCCGCGTTGTTGATAACAACGCCAAGGATGTTGGCAATGGGCATGGCGGCTTCCTCATTCTTGATGAGCCCTGGCCATCAATGTTGCGTGGAATTTGGGGCGAGCCAGAGCGTTACAAAGAAAGTTATTGGTCGAAATTTAAAGATTTGTACTTTGCCGGAGATGGCGCCAAACTAGATGACGATGGCGCAATTTGGTTGATGGGCCGCGTTGATGATGTTATGAATGTTTCGGGCCATCGAATCTCAACAACAGAGGTTGAATCTGCGCTCGTGTCTCATGAAGTTGTTGCTGAAGCAGCTGTTGTTGGCGCTGCCGATCCAATGACGGGGCAAGGCATTGTTGCTTTCGTTATTTTGCGCACTGGTATCGCAAGCGCTCAAGGTGATGCCTTAGTGAAAGAGTTACGTGACCATGTCACCAAGGAAATTGGTGCTATCGCCCGACCACGCCAAATCATGGTTGTTGCCGAGCTACCAAAAACTCGCAGCGGCAAGATTATGCGTCGGCTCCTTAAAGATGTGGCAGAAAACCGCGCAGTGGGAGATTCAACAACTTTGGCTGATCCCAACGTAATGAAACTTATTTCAGAGGGGCTTCAGAGCGCTACTTCGGAAGATTAATTGAAAGTTTCTTTTCAATTTCAGAGCGCAACTGAGTAATCAGGTGTGGCATCTGCTTATTTAGTTTTAGATAAATCGTGCTCTCTGCAACAACCTTTCGTGCACCAGTCCAAGGCGACCACAAGACCAAGGCAACGATGAGATAGGCAACAATCATTGCTCGAGCAAATTCCAGAACCACGCCAGCAAGTGAATCTATAAACCGTAGAGGAGCCCAAAGAATCTTCGCTCTAAACACTTTCGAGACCCCGCCGAGCATCCGTCGCCCAAGTTCGGCGACAAGAAAAATGGAGACAAATATTATGGCAAAGCGAGTTATTTGATTATGAACACTTGCGAAAAAATGTAGAGCAAGAAGTAGGCCTAGAACCCCGCCGCCGATATACCCAACAGTTCTAAATACCGTTTGCAAAAATCCTCGTTTGTAGCCAACAATAATTGAAATAATCGCAAGGGCGAGGAAAATCAGATCTACGAGCACATGACTAACTTACGGTGATATGGAGGTATTTACTTGTTAAATCTCGCAATTCCACTTCGCTCTTAATGGTTCCGATCTTTTTGTGAACCACCTTACCGGCGCTATCAATAAACCATGTCACGGGGACTCCCATTCCAAAATTCCCGCGGGTGCGTCCATCGGGATCAATAACGTTTGGCCATGTCATACCGTTCTTTACTACAAAATCAGCGCCGTCCGAACTTTTTGCCTCTTCGACATCTATCCCCAATATCTGAACTTTCGATTTGGCCTTCACATAAAATGACCGAATTATCGGTAATTCATCTTTGCAACTGGCACACCAGGAGCCCCAGACATTAACAATCAGGGGGCCCCTCAGTGAATTCAATGCGATAGTCGACTTGCCATCTAAACAAGGTAATTCTTGCCCGTTCGGTTGAGCAGACCTTCCGATGGAATCGCAACTCACAACTTCTCCGAGGGTTGGGATACTGGTTGACTGCGACGCACACCCACTCAATAATAAAATTAGTGAAAGACAAATAAAAATTCTTTTCACAAAAAAGCCTCGTCACTCTTAACTAGTGCACGGGCGCGCACTGGATCAGTCTCGCCAATTCCAAAGGAGGGGCACAGTTTAGCCAAAGTGCATGCACCGCACGCAGGCTTTCGTGAGTGGCACACGCGACGACCGTGCCAAATCATTCGTTGTGACAAATTTGTCCATTCTTTCTGCGGTATCAAAAGACCAACTTCGCGTTCTACTTTGGTCGGATCTTTTTCAGTCGTCCACTCGAATCTGCGGCTGAGTCGTCCAAAGTGCGTGTCAACGGTAATACCTGGTGTATCAAATGCGTGGCCTAAAACTACGTTGGCAGTTTTGCGACCAACTCCTGGCAGAGTAATTAGTTCCTCCAATGTCCTGGGAACTTCGCCTCCAAAATCAGATTGAATCTTCATCGCAAGGCCCTTTATATTTTTTGCTTTAGCTCGAAAGAAACCTGTGGAATGAACAAATTTTTCGATGTCGTGAAGATCAGCTTTTGCAAAAGCTTTAGCGCTCTTGTATTTAGCAAATAAAGCCGGGGTCACTTGATTAACTCTCTTGTCTGTGCACTGAGCTGAAAGAACGGTAGCGACCACAAGTTGCAGTGGATTTGCAAAATTTAATTCGCAACGCGCATCTGGGTAGGTCTTTCTCAGTATCCGATACATCCTCTGGGCACGACTCTTCAGAAGGCCTTGGGCTACCACTCCGCAGAGGTTACGCGCAGTTGAGCGAGGGTGAAAGTTCTCTCCATTTGCTAGTAAAGTGCCGTTTGTGACCTCCGATGATCAAGTAGTACGCCGTGCTCCTTTATTCACGGCTCTCGATGACGATGCTGCTGCTTCACTTCGCGCATCTATGGAAAGCGTGAGGTTAAATAAGGGCTCCGTACTATTTTCCGAAGGTGATGAAGGCGATCACTTGTATGTGATTATTGAAGGCAAGTTGAAACTTGGAACCTCGAGTGGGGATGGGCGCGAGAACTTACTTTCAGTTCTTGGGCCAGGTGAAATGTTTGGCGAATTATCGCTCTTTGATCCTGGACCACGTACTTCGACTGCGACAGCGGTAACTGATGTTCGCTTGCTTAGCCTTGGGCATGGTCAAGTAATTCCTTGGGTGACAAAGCACCCTGCAGTTGCGCTAGAACTTCTTGCGCGCCTTGCGCAGCGCTTGCGGCGTACAAATGAAATTGTTGGAGATTTAGTTTTTTCAGATGTGCCAGGTCGTGTTGCAAAAGCTTTGATCGATTTGGGGGAACGTTTTGGTAAGCAAACTCCTGAAGGCCTTTACGTTAACCACGATCTCACACAAGAAGAATTAGCGCAGTTGGTCGGCGCATCTCGCGAAACTGTAAACAAAGCGCTGGCAGATTTCGCCGGACGCAATTGGATTCGTCTCGATGGCCGTGCAGTTTTGGTTCTAGATGTTGAGCGACTAGAAAAGCGCGGCCGCTAACTAACTTTTTAATTCGACGGTGAGCTCAACTTCTACTGGGGAATCCAACGGTAATTCAGCAACTCCAATTGCCGACCTCGCGTGTTTTCCCGCATCTCCCCAAATATGTACAAATAATTCGCTAGCGCCATTTACAACACCTGGATGGTTGAGGTAACCAGGAACTCCGTTCACATAACCCACTACGCGAACTACTCGAGCGATGTCATCGACATTGGCAACGGTTTCAATTGCAGCAAGCGCGTTAAGTGCACATAATTGAGCGAGTTCTTTACCTTGCTCCACGGTCACGGCGCCACCAACTTTGCCGGTCAGTGCAATTTTTCCATCAACTAGAGGAAGTTGCCCTGCGGTAAAAACTAGATTGCCCGTGCGCACTGCTGGCACATATGCAGCAATTGGTTTTGCAGCCACTGGAAGAGTTAGGCCTAACTCTGCGAGCTTTGCTCGTACATCTGTCACTTCACTTCTCTTTTCATGTAAGCAACAAGACTGTCACCGCCGCCTGGTGCTGGTACAACTTGCACAAGCTCGTAACCTTCCGAGCCCCAGTTATCTAGAATCTGTTTTGTTGCATGAGTGAGCAATGGAACGGTGACATATTCGAATTTCATTCATCTCTCCTTTAAGCGAGCGCGGCTTTTACTGCTGCAGAAACAACGCCGCCATCGGCTTTGCCTGCAATCTTTGGTGATAGTACTTTCATAACAAGACCCATACCTGCGGGTCCCGCAGCACCTGTCTGTGCAATTGCTTCCTGAATCATTTTCTGAAGTTCCGCATCACTTAACTGTGTTGGCAGATAACGCGCAATGACTTCACCTTCGGATCGTTCCATCGCCGCTTTATCGGCGCGAGCTCCAGCATCGTAAGCTTCAGCAGCCTCGCGACGCTTCTTTGCCTCTCGCGATAAGACCGTGATGACTTCTGCGTCACTGAGTTCGCGAGCGCTTTTGCCGGAGACCTCCTCCATTGTGATGGCGGTCAATACCATTCGGATGGTTCCGGAAGTTAATTCATCGCGTGCGCGAATAGCCTCAGTAAGGTTTTCACGTAGACGCTCTTTGAGTCCAAGATCTTTTGCTCCCATAGCGGTATCTTCTCACGTTAGAGATGAAGGGGCGACAATGAGCTTTGTGCTGAGGCAAGCGCAGATTCCAATCCTGCCACGTGGGCATCGCCCGATTCGAATTCTTCATTTTTCTGATTTGCACCTCACGCCCTCGCGGCACCAAGAGATTGCCGACATTAAAAGCTTTATCAATCACAAACCTGACCTCGTCATTAGTACTGGTGATTTCCTAGGTCACCTTGATGCAGTCCCAACCGTGCTCGATGCCCTCGATGAATTGTTGGATCTGCCCGGCCTATTTGTATTTGGTTCCAATGACTATTACGCCCCTCGTATTAAGAATCCACTCTCCTACCTGACCCCCGATAACGGAAAGCGCAAACATGGGGATCCACTGCCTTGGACGGAATTGGCCGCCGGATTAACTACGCGGGGATGGAAGAACATTAATTTCTCACGAGCGATGCTTAAAATTAATGATTCAATAATTGAAGCACGCGGCACTGATGATGCGCACTTGAATAAGGATGATTACTCACTGGTCGCAGGCAAGCCAGATGCAACATCGGATTTTGCAATTGGCGTTACGCATGCTCCCTACCTTCGATTGCTATCGGCAATGGGAGCAGATGGTCTTGCTGCAATTTTTGCTGGACATACACATGGCGGGCAAGTTCGTCTGCCATGGATCGGCGGCAGCAAAGCGTTGACGACAAATTGTGATCTTCCAACTTGGCGAGCGCGCGGCCTCACTCACTTTGGTAGTGAACCTTGGCTGCATGTCTCTGCAGGAATGGGAACAAGTCCTTTTGCTCGGATACGTGTTGCAAGCCCGCCCGAGGCTTCTGTGGTGACTTTGGTCTAAGGCTTTCGGATTGAAAAAGTCCAAAATGGTTCATCTTTTGAAAAAGTTAGAGTGCTCATGTCAAATCCAGATTGACTTAACATTTGAGTAATCTCTAATTGTGTGAATCTTTGCTCGAGGGAAGTTCCAAAGCGATCGTAGGCGTCATTTCGCATAACATAGTAAGACATTTGTGCATAGTGATGTAGCGGAATATTTCCAGTGCTCATACCAAGTTTTTCTACGGCTTTAGAAACTCTTGCTAGTGGAAAATAGAATATTCCTGCAATTATCTCGCAGACGGCGCGTCTGGCAATAAATGGTAACTTTGAAATCGCTAGGCGAAATAGATTAGAAAACTTCCACAATAACCTGTATGCAAATGGCTTGTTTTCTAGCGCGTAATAGAGGTAACAGAGGAAATAGCCACCAGGTTTGATTTTTTTAGAAATGTCTTGAATTCCTTTGAGAGTACTCGGGATATGGTGCAAGACTCCGAGGGATACTGCAAGATCAAGTGATGAATCAGGGACAGAGTTATCTGAAACAGTTTCATTAAGTAATGCGGCTTTTGGATTAGCGCTAAATCTTTGACGCAATAGAGCAAAAGATTCGACTCCTGGCTCGAGCATATATACCTGCTTGGCGCTATCTAAAAAGAAATGCGCCCAACGGCCGCTTCCGGCACCAAAATCGGCAATGACGAGATCTTTGCGGGTTAGGAAACCTTGCGGTAGGGGGCGCACATATGAATTGAACTGTTCGCGAACATCTTCTAGGCGTTCAGAATCTAGATAATTAAAGGCTTTCCATTCGCCACCAAAGTGAGAAATTACATTCTCGTCGCGATTCTTGTCACCACCCATGCGGGCAACTCTAACAGTTGGCCTATTTAGTGAATTCGACTGCGAGCAGTTCTGCGATTTGAGCGGTATTTAGCGCAGCGCCTTTGCGCAAATTATCCCCGCACACAAAAAGATCAAGGGCCATTGGATCATCAATGCTCTTTCGCACTCGTCCCACCCACGTCGGATCGGTCCCAACTACATCTGCTGGAGTTGGAAATTTATGATTTTCTGGATCATCCACCAACTTAACTCCTGCGGCGTTTTCCAAAATATCTTGGGCTCCTTTTCGTGATGGCTCCTTCGCAAAGACCGCATGAACAGTGAGGGAGTGGGTTGTAATCACTGGGACTCGAACACAGGTGGCAGAAATTTTGAGATTAGGTAGGCCTAAAATTTTTCTAGATTCATTGCGTACTTTTAATTCCTCAGATGAGTATCCATCCGCTTTGAGTGAGCCAGCCCATGGAATTACGTTGAGAGCAAGTGGCGCAGGAAATGGCCCCAGGTTTGAAATTTTGCTACCAATGTCACCTGCTGTGGTTCCGGCTTCACTTCCAGCGATGGCCGATATTTGCTCGCGCAAGGTATCGATTCCTGCTTGACCAGCTCCTGATGCTGCCTGGTATGAAGAGACTACTAATTCTTTTAGTTCGTATTCTTTATGAAGGGCGCCCATCGCTACGATCATTGAAAGTGTGGTGCAATTTGGATTTGAAATGATCCCGCGTGGGCGATTGCGAGTTTCCTCTGGATTCACTTCAGGTACAACTAGCGGAACATCTTTATCCATGCGAAATGCACCAGAGTTATCAACAACGACCGCGCCTCGAGCTGCGGCAATAGGTGCCCATTCTGCGGAGACTTCATCGGGAACATCAAACATTGCAACGTCGATTCCATCAAAAGATTCAGGTGAGAGTGCAACAACAGTTAATTCTTCACCACGGCATTTCAATTTCTTCCCAGCACTTCTTGCAGAGGCGATCAAGCGAATTTCTCCCCAAACATCTGGACGAGTTGAAAGGATGTCGAGCATGACAGTTCCTACGGCTCCAGTTGCTCCAACAACCGCAATTGATGGTTTGCGTGTCATCGGCCGGTTCCCCCATAAACAACAGCTTCTACTTGATCTGCATCGAGTTCAAAAGCAGTGTGTGCCGCTTTAACTCCACGCTCTAGATCGGCACCGCGACAGACAATTGAAATACGAATCTCTGATGTTGAAATCATTTCAATATTGACGCCTGCTTCAGACATTGCAGCAAAGAAGGCCGCAGTAACGCCCGGGTGCGAACGCATACCTGCGCCGACTAAGGAAAGTTTGCCTATTTGATCGTCGTATTGAATCGAGGCATATCCAACTTCTCCTTGAATGCGCTTCAAAATTGCTGTTGCATTGGAACCTTCGCTCTTTGGCAGCGTAAATGAAATATCAGTTAATCCTGTTGCAGCAGCAGAAACATTTTGCACAATCATGTCGATGTTGATGTCAGCATCGGCAATGGCTTGGAAGATTCGCGCAGCCACTCCAGTGCGATCGGGGACTCCAACGATTGTGATCTTGGCTTCGCTCTTGTCGTGTGCGATGCCTGAGATTATTGCTTGCTCCATGATGTCTCCTTCAGGGCGGGTCTTAACCACCCAAGTGCCTTCGTTGGTAGAAAAAGATGATCGAACATGTATTGGCATCTCATATCGGCGTGCATACTCAACGCAGCGCAAGTGCAACACTTTGGCGCCACTTGCTGCGAGTTCTAACATTTCATCGTAGGTGACAGATTTTAACTTGCGCGCATTTGGAACAACGCGCGGGTCTGCGCTAAATACCCCATCGACATCTGTGTAAATTTCACAGACATCTGCATCGAGTGCGGCGGCAAGTGCAACTGCTGTTGTGTCAGATCCACCACGACCAAGAGTCGTAATATCTTTTGTATCTTGGCTAACACCTTGAAAACCAGCAACAATTGCAATCGCGCCCTCTTTGAGTGCTTCCTGAATGCGACCAGGTGACACATCGATAATGCGAGCACGGCCATGTGCTGAATCTGTAATGACTCCTGCTTGGCTGCCAGTAAACGAGCGCGCTTCATGACCTAAATTGGAAATCGCCATCGCAAGTAGCGCCATCGAAATTCGCTCACCTGCCGTAAGCAACATGTCGAGTTCGCGACCACTGGGCATGGGAGTTACTTGATTAGCTAAATCAATGAGTTCATCGGTCGTATCGCCCATCGCGCTGACGACAACGACAACCTGATTTCCATCTCTTTTGCTCGCAACGATGCGGGCGGCAACGCGTTTCATGCCCTCGGCATCTGCGACAGAGGAGCCACCATATTTTTGAACGATCAAGCCCATGGCGTAATCATGAACTACCTGGGGTCAATTTGGTAATTTATCTCAATATATAAGACATCAAACGATCCAAATAATGAGACAATTACTCGTTTACGGTCCGGCGTCCTTCAAAAGCACGACCTAAGGTGACTTCGTCGGCATATTCCAGGTCCCCGCCTACAGGAAGACCGCTGGCAAGACGGGAAACCTTGAGACCCAATGGCTTGATAAGGCGGGCTAAGTAGGTGGCTGTCGCCTCGCCTTCGAGGTTGGGATCGGTAGCCAAAATAATCTCAGTCACAGAGCTATCGGCAAGACGAGTCATAAGTTCTCGAATGCGTAACTGCTCGGGGCCAATGCCATCAATAGGGCTAATTGCACCACCGAGCACGTGATACTTACCGCGAAATTCACGAGTGCGCTCAATGGCGATGACATCTTTGCTTTCTTCTACCACGCAAATGGAAGTATTTTCGCGGCGCGGATCGCGGCAGATGCGACATTGCATTTCTTCCGAGACATTCCCACATTCGGTGCAGAACTTCACTCGCTCTTTCACTGTGCGGATTGCATCAACGAGGGCTCCTGCAATTTCAGCGTCCGATTGCAAAATATGAAATGCAATTCTTTGTGCACTCTTTGGTCCGATACCCGGAAGACGACCAAGCGCATCAATCAAATCTTGAATTGCACCTTCATACATTCCACTCATGAACGAGGGGTCTCACTTATAAATTGTGCGCCAAGTTCTTTGGCCAGGAGAGCTTGGCCAGAAAGATGCTCACCATCGCTTGGAGACTCATCTACTCGAACAGCACGAGCTTGAGGAGTGTTGGGATTAATTGATGGATCTACAACTACTTCAATTTTGCGGTCTAGTCCTACAACATCGATAAATGCATTGCGCAAAATCTCATCACTTCCGGACCTAATAAAAGAATCTCTCGCGCCAGCATTCACAATTGCAATCGTGATCGTCGTTGCATCAACCGCTAAGACTTGGGCGCTCGTGCTAAGCAATGACCAGGTTAAGCGGCGGCGCTTTTTAACATCTTCGATGACCTCGGGCCATAGACGGCGCAACCCTGCAATGTCACCGGCCGAAGGTTCCTGCCTTTCAACACGGCTCGTAGACTCCGGAAAAACTTTTTTAGCGTCTGCCGAGTCAGTTGATTGCGCAGGATTTTTTTCGGCCTCACTTTTTGCGTTCGCGCCGGCACCAGCATTAGAAGCTGAGTTGCTTGTAGAGCTCTTGGTTTGCGGAACAACGACAGGCGATTCCTGTACGGGAGCGCTGCGAGTTAGGACCGCTGAACTCATTGGTGGCAAACTATCTGCGCGTTCTAAACGCTCGACGCGAGCCAATAATCCACGTTCACTCTTATCTCCCAATGGCAAAAGCATCCGTCCGCAAATTAATTCGAGCATCAAACGTGGGGCCGTGGCGCCGCGCATTTGCGTCAGTCCATCGGCTGCAATATCTGCTGCACGCGACAGACCTGCAGAACTAATGAGTTGTGCTTGAGTGCGCATGCGTTCTAACTGATCATCAGAGACTTCGCGCAAGATTGCACTTGCTCCGCCATCAGGTAGCGCATCCACGATCATGAGGTCGCGAAGGCGTTCGAGAAAATCACTGGCAAAGCGACGCGGGTCATGACCAGATTCGATTACTCGATCAACGGTTTTAAATAAAGTTGCTCCATCGCCAGCAGCAAGCGCGTCGACGGCGTCATCTAGAAGCGCGCCATCGGTGAATCCCAAAAGTTGAATAGCAATGTCATAACTCACGCCCTCTTTGCCAGCTCCCGCTAAGAGTTGGCCAAGTACTGAAAGCGCGTCGCGGACAGAACCGCCGCTTGCACGCACTACGAGCGGAATAACGCCTTTAGCGACTTTAACCCCTTCGCTATTGCATACTTTTTCTAAGTGGGCTGCCAATATTCCTGGTGGGACTAGGCGAAACGGATAGTGATGTGTGCGAGAGCGAATAGTTGCAATTAACTTTTCTGGCTCTGTGGTTGCAAAAATAAAAATAACGTGGGGAGGTGGCTCTTCGACTACTTTGAGTAATGCGTTGGCTGCGCCAGGTCCGAGCTGATGAGCTTCGTCAATAATGTAGATCTTGTAGCGTGAATGAACGGGTGCGAAGAAAGCTTTATCTCGCAAATCGCGAGCATCATCTACTAACCCATGTGTTGCTGCATCTAATTCAATTACATCAAGTGAGCCCGGCCCATTTGCAACTAAGTCCTTGCATGATTGACACTCGCCACAAGGATGTGGAGTTGGACCATTGATGCAATTGAGACTGCGCGCCATGATGCGAGCGCTGGAAGTTTTACCGCATCCTCGAGGACCAGAAAAAAGATAAGCGTGGTGAATTCGATCGGATTCGAGGGCATTAGAAAGCGGAATCGTCACATGTTCTTGCCCAATAACATCTGCAAATAAAGAGGGACGATACTTACGATAAAGCGCGAGTGACATCGTTACCTCTCCTTTCTAGCAATCTCTTGAACGCATTAATTCAGCGAGAAATTAGGACCCCCCGTGCACCCATTAGAGCGCACCTACCCTTGCTGCCTTCCAGCCCTGGGGGAGTTCAGTACGGTAATGCCGCACGAGGGATCTGGGTGTAAGCATAGTTAAGACCACCGATAGAGTGCTCTCCTTGGAGGATTCGCATAGCGGCCGAGTGCGCACGCTTGGAAAGCGTGTGTAGGGCAACCTACCGAGGGTTCAAATCCCTCATCCTCCGCCATGAACGGCTACACCGTTCTTTCTAATTTACTTGTACTACCAAACTTCTAAATCTCGACCCCGATGTATTTAGTCTGCAGAAATTCATGAATGCCATCAAAGCCACCTTCGCGACCTAATCCGCTTTGTTTAACTCCTCCAAATGGAGCGGCGGGGTCGGAAATCACACCTTTATTAATGGCAACCATTCCAGATTCCATTGCCTCTGCTGTGCGAATGGCGCGGGCCAAGCTTGCAGAAAAGACATAACTTATAAGTCCAAATTCTGTGTCATTAGCCAGCGCAATACCTTCTTCATCGGTATCGAAAATTACAACCGGTGCGACGGGGCCGAAGATTTCATGGTTCAGGATCGGATTGTTCTTGTCTACCGTCAGCACCGTTGCTGGGTAGAAAGCACCTTCGCCGCTTGGCTTTACGCCACCGAGCAGTACTTTGCCTCCCGCTGCAATTGATTCATCAACAATTTCTGCAATTTTATTGCGCTCTTTCATGGACACACTGGCACCGAGAGTTGTTGTCGCATCCGTACCACGGCCCATGACAAAAGCAGACATGGATTTGGTTAGTTCTGCAATGAACTTATCTGCAATAGGGCGTTGCACATAAATGCGGTTTGCCGAAGTGCAAGCGGCTCCTCCATTGCGCATCTTTGCAAGCAGCAATTGCGGAATTGTGACAGTAAGGTCAGCATCATCATGAACGATAACTTGTGCATTGCCGCCAAGTTCCATAGAACAACGAATGACTTTATCGGCCGCCTCTTTTAATAAAACCCGTCCAACTTCGGTCGAGCCAGTAAAGGAAAGATTCTTGACTCGCTTATCATGCAACATTTTGGAAATTGCTGGACCGGATTTTTCTGGAAGAACCAAATTAAGGACGCCCTTTGGCAACCCTGCACGTTCCATAACATCAACTATGTACATGGCGGTCAGTGGAGTTTCAGATGCGGGCTTCAAAATCATCGTGCACCCTGCGGCTACTGCTGGGCCAATCTTGCGCGTGGCCATTCCGGCTGGGAAATTCCATGGAGTGATAAGTATTGAAAGACCAATTGGTTGATGAGTGACAAGAATTCGCTTATCTCCCGATGGAGATTTGCGAAAATCTCCCGGGGTACGCACTGCTTCTTCTGCAAACCAGCGAAAGAACTCTGCAGCATATGCCGCTTCGCCTCGGGCATCTGGCATCGCTTTTCCGTTTTCGCGAGAAATAAGTTTTGCGATGGCTTCAGATTCGGAAGTCATGATTTCGAAAGCTTTACGCAAAATCTCTGATCTAAATCGTGGAGCAGTTTTCGCCCAAGCAACTGCTGCGGCATCGGCGGCTGTGAGTGCTGCTTCGCATTCGGCTTCGCCGGCAATAGCAACGTCGGCAATGACAGAACCATCACTTGGGTCATACACGGGCATCGTCCCCGAGCCATCAACCCACTCACCATTTATATATAGCTTTGAGCGCATATGCCGAGCATACGCTCTAAGATGGGATGAGTGAAAAGCGTAATTCCAACACAGCGGGGGAGAATACGTGCCTAAGTCGTGGACAGATGGCGCCCCCGCCCCCGTTGCGCTGCAAGAACATGCGCACTTAAAAGATCCCTTTTTCTATAAATTAAAACGCGCATTCTTAGGGAGTCCACTTAATCGGCATTCGCTCAGCCATCAACGCCTAAGCAAACGATACGCACTGGGCATTCTCTCCAGCGACTGTATTTCTTCATCCGCATACGGAAGCGAGCAGATTCTTATAGCGCTCTTACCTGCCTTTGGACTTGCCTCATTTGCACTCATGATGCCGATGACGGCAGTCATCATTGGCATTTTGATAATTGTCACTTTGAATTATCGAAACGTCATCGCTGTCTATACCAAGACTGGCGGTGCGTACATTGTCGCGCGCGATAACTTTGGCCCAACTACTTCAATAGTGGCAGCAGTTGCGTTAATGCTCGATTACATCGTGACAGTTGCGATTCAATCTGCAGCAGGTGTTGCAGCAATTATTTCTACTTTCCCTTCACTCCACGCAGGCAAGGTTTATATGACCCTTGCCGTAATCATTTTGCTTACCTACGGAAATCTTCGCGGCGTGAAAGAAGCGGGTAAATCTTTTGCAATGCCGACCTACCTCTTTGTTGGTGCCATGGCGGTTGTATTTATCACCGGCCTCTATCGCGTCTTCAGCGGCAATCTTCCAGTTTTAGAGACTGATTTGCCTGGCACGGTTGCTGTGGGGCAAGCCCAAGGGCTTCTTACATTTAGCGCAATTTTTATTTTGCTCCGTGCTTTCGCAAACGGCGGATCCTCGCTTACTGGCCTTGAAGCAATTTCCGACGGAGTCGCACTGTTCAAAGTCCCTGAAGGACAAAATGCTCGCAAAACCCTCGTTATCATGAGTTCGATTCTTGGCACGCTAGTTCTTGGAGTCTCTTGGTTCGCGCAACACATTCATGCGATGCCGTATGAAGCAGGCACTCCAACTGTTATTTCACAAATTGCCAAGGTAGCCCTTGGTGATGGTGCGACGGGTAAAACATTCTTTATCTTTGTCCAAGCCGCAACAATGTTGATCCTTTTTGCTGGGGCCAACACGACCTACAGCGCTTTCCCTATTCTTTGTAACTTCGTTGCAACTGATGGCTACCTGCCACATCAACTGAGCAAACGCGGACACCGGTTAGCATTTTCGAACGGAATCATCTTCTTAGCTAGTGCTGCAATGTTGCTCGTTTTATTTACCCGCGCGTCCGTAGATCACCTTGTCGCTTTCTACGCTCTCGGTGTATTTACTGGATTTACTTTGGCTGGATTTGGTATGGCTAAGCATGCTTACACTCATCGTGTTGGCGCGTGGAAATGGAAAATGGCAATTAATGGGCTTTCGGGAAGCGTCTCCATCATCGTCGTTTTAGTTTTTGCGATAGTTAAATTCAGTGAAGGTGCATGGATTGTTATTGTAATTGCCCCCATTGCGATTCTTTCACTTCTTCGCCTCAACCGTCAGTATCGCAAAGAACAAGCGGCGCTAAACCTTCGAACCGAAAAATCTCGAGCAACTTCCATCGGTCGCCATGATGTTGCAATCTTGATTGATAGCGTCGACGTTGCGACCGTTGGTGCGGTTAGATATGCCAGAAGTTTAAATCCTCACTCTTTAACTGCGGTGCACTTTGTCATCGACGATCAGAGAGCTGAAGATATTAGAAAAGCGTGGGCGGAGACCCCATCCCTTGATGATGTAATGCTCGAGCTCATTGATTGTCCTGATCGTCGTTTACCTAACGCCGCAATGGACTATGCAATTCGAGCCACCGCGTCCCCCGATGTTGAAGTGACATTACTTCTGCCACGACGCTCTTACGCGGCAGTTCTTGGAAAACTCCTGCACGATCAAACGGCCGAAGAGATTGCCCGTCCTATTTCGCAATTGCCTCGGGTTGTGGCAACAATCGTTCCTTTTGATGTGGCAAAAATAATTTCCGGAAAATCAGTTTTGACCCACAACAAACCTCAAGAAACTTTGCCCCATGTCAGCAAACAGAAAACTGCGACGGCGGTATCGTTTAAGAGTTCTGACCCGGTAAGTCACTATGCCGAAAACTTAACGCCGATCGGTGATATAACTTGGCGCTCTCGAGCCCACGTTCAAGGTCGCGTGACCTCGATTCGTACTGCTCCGAGCGGAGCCACCCCTGGTGTCGAAGTTGAAGTCTGGGATGAAACCGGTGGCGTCACTTTGCAATTTCTTGGCCGACGCGAAATTGCGGGACTAGATGTTGGATCCGAGTTGCGTGCTGAAGGAATGGTCGGCGAAGCAGATGGGTCGCTCACAATTTTGAATCCGTCATACGAAATCGTTATTTAAAAAAGAGCGGTGGCGGTGGGATTTGAACCCACGGTTGAGTTTCCCCAACACGCGCTTTCGAGGCGCGCTCCTTCGGCCGCTCGGACACGCCACCAAAGATGAGGATACAGCAATGAATTTACTTAGCGTTGCGCCTTAAAAAAGGAAGAAAGCAAGGCTGCGCAATCATCAGCAAGAACTCCTGCCGTCACTTCAACTGTGTGAAGCGCTCGAGGATCTCGCAAGACATCCCACACTGACCCAACAGCCCCAGCCTTTTCGTCCCATGCCCCGAAAACTAAATACGGAATTCGTGCTTGCGCAATTGCACCAGCACACATTGCACAAGGCTCAAGAGTGACGACAAGTGTGTGCCCTTCTAAGCGCCAATCACCTAACATTTTCGCAGCATTTCGAATTGCAATAATTTCTGCATGAGCTGTTGGATCTTTACTTAGTTCCCGTTCATTAATTCCGGTCGCAACAATTTCTCCAGATTCATTTAGAATCACTGCACCAATTGGCACATCACCGCTTGCTTTTACACATGTTGCAGCAAGTTCAATTGCCTTCTGCATCGCCTCGGTCGTGTTCATGTGAAAATCCTAGAGGTCAAGTAGCGTCCGAAACTCTTCGCCAAATCCAAGACGAGTTGCAATCGCATCGAGTTGTTGGTCTGGAAATAATTCAGCATCGTCGCAGAGCGCGGAAATCTCCATGTGATTCATTCCTAAATCAGCCAAAATATCTAGGTGCCCCGTAGGCATTGGCTCATCATCTTCATCTGGAAAAGGAAGATCGGCCAATTCAACAAATTCTGCCGCAACTTCATAATCAAACGCGCAGGTAACATCGCTCAAAAACATACTGATGTGAGCTCCGAGGACGCGGATTAACATAAAAAACTCTTCGTCGATGGCTAGGAGAGCGATCGCACCACCATTTGTCTGTTGACTTTTTAAACGATCAATAATGTGTGCTAAATCATGCGCACTGGGTAATTCGGCCAAAGTCCATCGGCCATCTTCGTGCCACGCTGCTACGGCGATATCAACTTCGTTGCTCATCGCAGCCTCCATTGGTCAAACCCTAGGTTGCATCTTGACACTTATTTATTAGGAAAGAAAGCCCTGTAAGGTAGGGAGCATGAAAGTTCATGTCGCCGATCACCCGCTAATTTCGCATAAATTGACCGTCCTGCGCGATGAAAAAACGGACTCTCCAACATTTCGTCGCCTCGTGGAGGAACTTGTAACACTGCTTGCTTACGAAGCCACGCGTGATGTTCGCACCAAGACTGTCACAGTACAAACACCTGTAACGCAAACTCAAGGTTTTAAAATGGCTGAGCCCCGACCAGTCGTGGTGCCAATTTTGCGAGCAGGTCTAGGAATGCTTGAAGGAATGTCGCGATTGATCCCCACTGCCGAGGTGGGCTTTCTTGGAATGGTGCGCGATGAGAAAACTTTAAAGGCCAGTACTTATGCAAATCGTTTACCAGATGATCTTTCCGGAAGACAATGTTTCGTCCTCGACCCCATGTTGGCAACTGGAGGCACTCTTATCTCCGCGATTAATTATTTAATAGATAAAGGTGCTAATGACATAACAGCGATTTGCATTCTCGCTGCGCCTGAAGGAATTGCAAACATGGAACAGGCATTTGAAAATTCTCGAGTACCTATTACTATTGTTACTGGGGCGCTTGATACAAAATTAAATGAATTTGGTTATATTGTCCCGGGTCTCGGTGATGCAGGCGATCGACTTTACGGTGTTGTATAAATGGCCTCAACAAGTCCAGGCTACGGCATCACTATACGTATCGAAGGACCACCTTCTTCGCAACCAGTTGCACTAGTTACTGCCGCGATTACTGGCGCTGGGGCCACAATTACTGCACTCGATGTTGTTGAGTCGCTCATAGAGAAAGTTGTAGTCGACGTAACATGTGACACCATCGATGCAGAGCATGCAGAGTCAATCACTCAAGCAATTAAGGCCCACCCTGAATTAACAGTCCGTAAAGTAAGTGATCGAACATTCTTGTTGCACTTAGGTGGCAAACTAGAAGTTCAATCGCGCGTTCCATTAAAAACTCGTGATGACCTATCTCGCGCCTACACTCCTGGCGTTGCACGAATCTGCCAAGCAATTGTTGATGATCCCACAGATGCTCGTCGCCTCACGATTAAGCGAAATACTGTGGCTGTAGTAACTGATGGATCGGCAGTACTGGGACTTGGAAATATCGGTCCTGCTGCTGCCTTGCCGGTGATGGAAGGAAAGGCGGCACTTTTTAAGAGATTTGCTGATGTTGATGCTTGGCCAGTTTGCCTTGATACTCAGGATGTCGATGAGATCGTGCGCACGGTACAACTTATTGCTCCCGTCTATGGAGGGATAAACCTTGAGGATATTTCAGCGCCACGTTGTTTTGAGATCGAACGACGACTTCGCGAGCTTCTAGATATTCCTGTTTTCCACGACGATCAACACGGGACTGCAATAGTTGTTTTAGCAGCACTTCGTAACTCTCTCAAGCTGGTTAAAAAGAATCTTTCCGACTGCACAATCATCATGAGCGGTGCTGGCGCTGCAGGCACTGCGATTGCTCGCTTATTAATGCAAAGTGGGGCTAAAAACATCATGGCCTTTGATACTAAGGGTGTCATTCACCAGGGGACCAAAACTGAAGATCCCATGCGCCAATGGTTTATCGATAATTGCAACCCTACTAATTTCCTTGGCAATCTGCACGAGGGAATGATTGGTGCAGATGTATTTATCGGCGTGAGTGCTGCAAATATTTTGAAGGAAGCCGATGTTGCAGCAATGGGTAAGGACGCCATTGTTTTTGCACTTGCTAACCCAGATCCTGAAATTGACCCAGCCATCGCTCGTAAGTACGCAACAGTTGTTGCAACTGGCAGAAGCGACCAGCCCAATCAAATTAATAATGTCTTAGCATTTCCTGGAATCTTTCGCGGATTGTTAGATGCCAACGCGCACAAGATTACAGATGAACTTCTCATTGCAGCAGCCGAAGCGATCGCAGATTGCGTAAGCCCAGAACAACTCAACGCCTCATTCATTGTCCCGAGCGTCTTTGACCCAAATGTAGTCAAGGCGGTTACCGCAGCCGTAAAGAAATGCGTGTGATTGAACTAGCCGCATCTTTTGATGCCCAACTTTCCCCCCTTGCTCCATTCTTGATCTACCTTGTAGTTGGCGCCGTAATTTTCTTAGAAACAGGCGTCATATTTGGGTTTTTTCTGCCTGGGGATTCAATACTCTTTAGCGCTGGGCTCGTGTCTGCATCTCGGAACAATCTCAATATCGCACTTCTATGCGGAGTCATTTTCATTGCTGCCTTCTTTGGAGATCAAATCGGCTACGTGCTTGGTCGCACTATCGGACGCTCCTATCTTGAGCGGAAAACGTCGCCTCGGATTAATCGAATGATTAGTAAGGCCGAGCGCTTCTACGATCACAGCGGTTGGTGGGCAGTTGTTGCAGCACGCTTTTTCCCATGGATTCGAAGCTTTATCCCACCAGTTGCCGGTGTTGCAAAGATGAATTACTACAAATTCTTATCTGCAAATGCTCTTGGTGCACTCATATGGGGAGCTGGAATTACACTCGCAGGTTTTTATGCAGCACGCTTTCCTTGGGTGAAAAGCTCGTCGTATGCTCTTGCGGCATTCTTTATTGGTGGTTCACTTGTTTCAGCGACGTGGAATTACTTTCGCGCGAAACGTGACTGACCCGAGCCGCTCACGATGACACCTAAATAGGTCATCACGATGCCAGAAATTAAATACCAACTGATGTGAACGCCTGCAGTTGGTGCAAGTACGTCGATTAACAGCGAGCCCAGTAGCTGACCGCCAACGGTAAATAGAGTAAAGGTCAATACACCTAAGTGTTGAACAATCGTCGATGCAAAGGCGATGTAGAAAACGCCAATCGTGCCGCCGGAGTAAAGCCACCAAGGCATATGAGGGATTGCCGACAAATGTGCGTGGTGGGTAAGTAAACCAACACACATGAGAAAAATTAAGAGAAGCATTCCCGTAATGAAATTGAGTAGAGAGGTAGTGAAACTCTGTTGAGACTTCTCGTTAATTTGACCATTAAATGCACGTTGGACCCCAACAATTGCTCCAGCCAAGATTCCAAGTACAACTGCAAAAAGTGAAAGGTTTTCTGCGTTGATTCTGTCCCATACCGAGACCAGAACGGCAATGATCGTCAGAATCGCGGCGATAACCCTCCGTGTGGTGATTTCTTTCTTGCCGCCGCCAGTGAGACCCCATCGATCAACACCTAATGAGACCGCCGTTTGCCCCGCGATAGCAGCAACAGAAAAGATTGCAACACCGAGGATTGGGACAATTTGTGTTTGAACCGCGACAAATGTTGCGCCGATTGAACCTGCAAAAAGTCGAACTTTGGGCAGCTCGCGTGCCCGCACCGCTGCAATAAGTTTCTTGGTTCCAGTCTTTACGCCAGGGATGAAAATAGAAATTGCCGTAACAACTATTAGGCCCGTTCCAAATGAAATAATTGCTGCTTCCAATGAATTATTCAGGCGAAGAGCAAGTTCTCCATTGATTCGCGATTGCAGTGCAACCAACACCCCGGCAAGTGCAGCCAAAAGATCCAGTCTCATTAAGCGAGTCTACTGACCCTCTAGGGCCATCGTTGCAGCGAGCCATTGAGTCTCGAGTGTTACCTGCTGCGCCTTTAGCTCTTCGATCTCATTTCCGATTTCAAGGAGCCGTTGATGGTTTGAGGTTTCGCCTAACTGCTCTTCTAAGAGACCCACCAATTTTTCAGCTGCTTTTTCTATCTGACGATCAAGACGAGCGATATCTTTCTTGATTTGACGTTCTTGGGCAGCGTTTGAAACTTTTTTAGTTGAACCAGACGGCTTGTTGGAATCTTCCATCATTTCCGCACGCTGTTCTAAGTATTGCTCAACTCCGCGTGGCAGATCACGTAGTGCGCCATCGCCGAGGAGTCCGACAAATCGATCGCACACTCGTTCAAGAAAATAGCGATCGTGCGAAATAACAAGAATTGTGCCGCCGAAACTATCGAGAAGGTCTTCTAGCTCTGTCAGCGTTTCAATATCAAAATCGTTTGTCGGTTCATCAAGGAGTAAAACATTGGGGCTATCCATCAAAAGACGCGTTAACTGCAGTCTGCGTTTTTCCCCGCCGGACAGGTCCCCCACTGGTGTCCATTGAGATTCACGGTCAAAACCAAGACGTTCGCACAATTGTGAGGCGGAAAGCGTTTTCCCGCTGCCGAGTTCAACATGATTTGCAACCTCTTCAACTGCTTCCAGCACTCGCCATGTTGGATTGAGTTCATCTAGGTGCTGAGTAAGAAACGCGGGCTTTACAGTAATTCCTGTGACAAGTTTGCCGGCAAAGGGCTTTATCTCACCGTCTAGCATCCGCATTAAGGTTGTCTTGCCCGCACCGTTGATTCCAACAATGCCAATCCGATCCCCCGGACCAACATTCCAATACACATCATCCAATATTTCTTTATCGCCCGCTCGTACTTGCGCATGTTGAACTTCATAAACAGTTTTACCTAAACGGTTGAGTGCAAAACGAAGCAGTTCGGTTTTGTCGCGTGGCGGCGGTTCTGTTGAAATTAATTCATTTGCTGCATCCACTCGAAACTTTGGTTTTACAGTTTGTGCTGGTGCACCACGGCGCAACCAAGCCAGTTCTTTCCTGATGAGCTGATTGCGGCGCCCTTCCACTGCAGAGGCTTGGCGAGCGCGCTCAGCCTTTGCCAATACAAATGCTGAATAACCCCCGTCGTATTCTTCAATCTTTCCAGAGACGACTTCCCATGTTCGTTCTGTGACAGCGTCAAGAAACCACCGATCGTGCGTGATGACGGCTACTCCTAAATTCTTTCTTTCATTAAGGTGACGAGAGAGCCAGGCGACGCCTTCAACATCAAGATGGTTTGTTGGTTCGTCCAGCAGAATCAAATCAACATCATCAATGAGGAGTTTTGCTAAACCTACGCGCCTTCTTTCTCCACCAGAGAGCGCGCCAAACTTACGGTCCAGAAGTTCATCTGAATGTCCGCCGAACAGGCCATCGAAGATTTCTCTAATTCCAGATTCGCGTGCCCACTCGTGTTTTGGTTTATCTCCAAGAACAACATCTCTCACACTAGCTTCGGCTTCAGCAATATCGACTTGAGAAAGGAGCCCCACTTTCACTCCACCAGCGCGAGTCACGCGTCCCTTATCTGGAGCTTCGATTCCCGCCATCACTTTCAAAAGAGTGCTTTTTCCAGAGCCGTTGCGGCCAACAATTCCTACTCGATCCCCTTCAGAAATCCCTAAGGAAACCTCATCAAGTAGTTGTTTAACATCAAATGCTTTAGAGACGCCTTCAAGATTGACTAAGTTGCGCGCCATGATGTGAGAACTTACCAATAGGATTGCCCAATGTCGCATTGGATACATACAACTGCCACTTGGCTTGTCGCACACAACTATCAAGTTCCGCTCTTTGCCTTACTTATCCTTCTGGCATTCGCAGAGGCTGCCGCTTTCATTGGTTTCGTGCTTCCAGGTGAAACCTCTCTCCTTATCGGAGGAGTTTTATCTCATGAGAAAGTCTGGCCTTTATGGCTCTTCTTGATTTGCGCAATTGTTGGTGCTATCGCCGGAGACTCGGTTGGATACGAAGTTGGAAAACACTTTGGCCCTCGCATTGAGGTTTCACGACTAGGAAAATTGGTTGGTGCTAAACGTTGGCGGTTAGCTCAACGCATTTTTGATAAATACCATGGTGGGGCAATCTTTTTCGGGCGCGCTCAAGCACTTCTGCGTGCCCTTGTTCCTGCGCTTGCTGGCATGAATAAGGTCCCTTATCGCACATTTTTAAAATGGAATGCTGCTGGCGGAATCGTATTCTCGTCAATTGTCATCCTTTTGGGATATGAATTTTCTAACCAGCTCACCAAACTTGAGCATGCTTTTAGATACTGGGCTATCGGGTTCTTAACGGCTGCTGTGATTGTAATTTTGTACTTGAAACGCAAACTCGAAGATAAATTGGAATCAGAATAGAAATACGAGTAATCTCCCGTCATGCCTAAAATTAATCGCAGACAACTTCTCGCATTCACTTCAGCAATAATTCCTAGCTTTCTAGCCAGCAAGCTAGATTCTGCCCAGGCGTTCTCATTAGAAAAAGCGGCGACTTCTTCAATTGGTGCAAAGGTTGCGAAATCTTCGGCTGTCAAAGTTGGCCAAACGCAGATTTTCTCAGGATCGTCCGCATCGGGTACAAGTATTGAAGTTGTTCTCACGCGAACTTCAAAGGGATTGTTCGCTCTCGACGGTGCTTGCACGCATAATGGATGCGGTGTTGCGGCACAGGGTTCAAAGCTTGTTTGCCCTTGTCACGGTTCGATCTTTGCATCTGATACGGGAGCAAATCTCATGGGCCCTAATGGAGCGCCTAAAAACACACTCCAACCGTTAACTAAATACAAAGTTACAGAAAAGGCTGGCTACATCTACATCAAGTAGGACTACCTCCATGATTCTTAAAGGGATTCGCGCAGAAAATCCTTAGACTCCTCTTATGATCGGACAATCAACCCGCCCTTACCGCAGAGATATTGACGGCCTTCGGGCAATTGCAGTTATCGCCGTCGTTATTTTCCACGCATTTCCAAATTACTTCCATGGTGGATTTGTTGGTGTCGATATATTCTTTGTGATTTCGGGCTTTCTTATTACTCAAATTATTTTAGATGAAATTAATAAGGGACGATTTCGCGTTCGCGACTTCTATTCAAGGCGCATTAGGCGGATATTCCCAAGTCTTGCAGTTGTACTTGTAACTGCAATTCTCCTTGGTTGGTTTATTTTGCTGCCAGAGGACTTGGCATCTTTCGGAACTTTGTTGTCCGGCTCCACAGTGTTCGTGATCAACTTTCTCCTTTGGAACCAAGTGGGTTATTTCGATACAAGCTCGATAGAAAAGCCGCTTCTCCACCTGTGGTCCCTGAGCATTGAAGAGCAGTTTTACTTGGTGTGGCCTGCCTTGTTGATCATTTCTTTCAAAATGAAAAGGAACTTTCTAGCACTCGCTGGAACAACTGCACTCGTCTCCTTGGGTGGTGCATTTTATTGTCGCCACAACTATCCGGATTTTTCATTTTATTCGCCTTTAACAAGGTTCTGGGAATTGCTCGTTGGGGCACTCCTTGCCCATGGTTTTACAAGTTCCGAAGGGTTTATGAGCAAGGTTCTTGTCCGCTCCAAGAATCGTGAAATTATTGTTTCTATCGCGGGAATTGTTCTCTTATGTGCGATTACTTTGGGGAGTGAGAGTAGAAGTTTCCTTACCGTGGCCCTTGGAGTTTTTGCCTCCGCTGGCGTTATCGCATTTGGCGCAGGGACAAAAACCTCTGTAAAGGTTATCGGCAATCCCGTTTTTGTTTGGGTGGGACTTATTAGCTATCCCCTCTATTTGTGGCATTGGATCTTTTTGTCTTACGCGGAAATCTATTATGGAAAGACTCCACCATTGAGTGTCTGTGCTGCGAGCATTGGACTCAGCGTCTTCTTATCTTTTCTGTGTTATCGATTTTTAGAGATTCGAATGCGCAGCAGGACTCATGAAAGTAGGAAGGTGATCACTTTATTAGCGATCATGGTGGTTATTGGTCTTATCGGAGTTGCCCTGCAATCTAGTCACGGAGCACGAAGTCGAATTTCGAGTTCTGCGGCGAATGTGGCTCAGTTAGTCAGACCCGCAGCAAGTGATGCAGTTTGTGGTGAATTTATCAAACTTCCAAACCATCTCTTCGCCTACTGTCGACTCAGTAACGTTGGTGGGAGACAGACCGTTGCGGTAATCGGCGACTCTCATGCCGATGTGAGTTGGAACGGTTTTGCTAAAGAGTTCTCCAAAGACGGGATCAACACCCTGATGTTGGCCAATAGCAGCTGTCCCACGTTCCTTGGAACAGCAACCGGAAGCACAGTGATCAAGTTAAATCGCTGCGCGAGTGCAATCGAACAAATTTTGAGATCTGTTGACGCTAATTCATCTATTCATTCGGTGATACTCATTACCAGGGGCGCTGTTTACTTAGAAGGTGGTGCAGGCTTTAGGCCGTGGACTGCAAAGGGGAATTCATCGCAAAACTATTCTGCTCTGCAGTTAAGAAACGCCTTTGCGCAGGGCCTCCAGGCCACGGTTGACGATCTCAATTCTCATGGGAAGAAAGTTTTTCTAGTTTCTGAAAATCCAGAGCTTGGTTTCGAACCCAAGAATTGCATTACTACTAATTTATGGCGCGCAAAGTCCATTGAGAATTGCAAAACCCCAACACGTGCAGAAGTTGAATCGCGCCAAGCGGAACATCAAAAAATATTGCAACAAGTACATGACGCATTTTTTGTCAATACCCTTGATCTATTTTGCCCAGAAAAAGAATGTTTTTTCACAAAAAATGGACTTTTTATGTATGCGGATAAGGATCATTTATCAATTTTTGGTAACGAAACGCTGGCTTTACGCGTAAAAAACTTTATGGTGTTGCATTAAAAAAACGCCCTGCTAGACTCACTACCTAACATGCGCAGAAGGAGCGTACTAATCAATTTCTGGACCGCCTGGACCTTGACCGTACATTTTAAAAATGAAAACCCAAGCGAATCATTCGCAGACATTTCGTTCAACACCCACGCAATCAAGACCAATATCTGAAACAAAATTAACTGCTCTTCTTGATCAAGAGTGGTCCCGTTATAAAGAAGCAACGATCGCATCAGGCATCGAAAACAAGATTGCTTCAGAAGTTCTTCCACTCGGAGTCCAGTCGAGTTTCCAGCACTGGGAGCCATATCCAATCTCGATCGTTGCAGCAGATGGTGCCTGGATGACCGATATGGATGGTCGCCGACTCCTGGATCTGTCGATGGGCTTTGGTGCAATGCTCGTAGGCCACCTCAACTCGGCAGTCGTCGATGAGATCAAGGCCACCCTGGAAGTTGGAACACTCTTTGTGACTCCTTCTCCAATCTCCAGAGACGCAGCTCAGCGCATTTGCCGACGTTTCGCCATCGACCAGGTTCGCTTCACCAACTCTGGCACCGAGGCAACGATGTACGCCGTTCGAACCGCTCGGGCCGTATCTGGCAAGAGTTCAGTCATGAAAATTGAAGGCGGTTATCACGGTAGCTACGACCCATTAATGGTTTCAGGCAAGCCATCACTGGAGGCCGCTGGATCAGCCGATGCTCCAAATGCTGTCCATCCCAATGGCGCAGTTGCTGGAGAAGTTTTCGTCGTTCCATACAACAATCTTTCAGCGATTGAGAAGATCTTCTCCGAGAGTGCAAACAAGATTGCCTGCTTCATTCTCGAGCCAGTGCTAGAGAATTTAGGAATCATTCTTCCTGATGATGGATACCTGGAAGGTGTTCGTGAGCTCTGCGACCAATACAACGTCATCTTGATTTTTGATGAAGTTAAAACTGGTCTGACTGCAGGTCCACAAGGAGCAGCTCAGCGTCTTGGCGTTAAGCCAGACCTTATCTGTCTTGCAAAATCTATTGGTGGCGGAATTCCACTTGCAGCATTTGGTGGAAAGCAAGAAATTATGGATGCAGTTACCGATGGACGCATGGCGCACTTTGGTACATTCAATGGAAATCCTCTAGCTATGGCAGGTGTCCGCGCGGTTGATCGAATCTGCACCGATGAGGCTTTGGCTGATGCTGAAGCATTTAACATGCAGGCGCTAGATCGCATTAGCGACATTATCGAAGAGTACGAATTGCCTGCACATACTGTCGGCTTTGGTGTTAAAGGTTGCGTGACGTGGTCCCCGACTCCAGTTCGCAACTACCGCGATTACAAAGCTACTGATTTCAAAATAGCCGAACTATCATGGTTATGGTCTATTAACCGTGGAATCATTACACCTCCAGGACTTGATGAGCAATGGCTCATCAGCTTGGCCCATGGTCAAACTGAAATCGACATGTTGGTAGAAGATTTTCGTCAGTTAGCACAGGCACTTCGTAGCTAATTCATCACAGAAGCTGGGCGAGTTGATGCCGAAGGGGCAATAGCCTGCCTATCTAACCTGCGAAGTTTCTACTTGTCCTACCTGATCCCTCGGGCAATCTTTATTGACTAGCATTGACTTACTAGGCTGGAGATTGTGAAACCATGGCGGAAATGATGCGTGCTTTAAAGATAGTTGCAAAGCTCGATATGCGCATTGAAGAAGTTCCTGTACCCACACCAAGCAACAATCAAGTTCGCGTTCGTATTGCTTACGTGGGCATCTGTGGTACTGATCTTCATTATTATTTTGAAGGCGCAAACGGTGCATTTGTCATTAAGGAACCGCTCACTCCCGGTCATGAACTATCTGGCGTTGTAGATCTTGATCCTTCTGGAAAGTATCCAAAGGGCACGCCTGTAACTTTTCATCCCGCAACCTTGGGTAAACCGGAGGAAGCAATTCAAGATCGGCCGAATATTTGGCCTGGTGGAAGATATTTTGGAAGCGCTGCAACCTTCCCTCATACACAAGGTGGGGCTGCCGATTTTATGATTGTTGAAAGTTCCATGATTCGCGTTCTGCCTTCATCGCTACCTCTCAAAACGGCAGCGCTTGCAGAACCTTTGGCAGTTGGACTTCATGCCATAGTTATTTCCGGTGGAGTTGAAGATAAGACAGTTTTAATTTCAGGGGCTGGGCCAATTGGTTTGCTCTTGGCAGAGGCTGCAAAAATTAAAGGTGCAAGAGAAGTAACTATTTCCGACGTATTACCTGGACCATTGGAACGCGCAACTGCCCTTGGAGGAATTTCGACGGTGCGCATTGGTGCCCAAGCTTTACTAGAGAACCATTTTGATATTGTTTTTGAATGTTCAGGTGTCATTCAAGCCCTGAGCTCTGCCCTTGTTGCAGTACGTCGCGGGGGAATCGTTGTACAAGTCGGAACGCTCGCCTCAGGTGATCTCCCTGTTGCAATCAACCCAATAATTGCAAAAGAGATTGAACTGCGAGGAACATTTAGATTCAGTGACGAAGTTGATGAAGCAATTGTTCTGTTGGATCAAAACTCGGCAATCGCAAAGGTGATCACCCATGAATTCAGCTTGGAGCGAGCCGTCGAAGCACTCGAGGTCGCCAAAGATTCGCAAATCTCTGGGAAGGTCCTGATCGCTGTCAATGCAGGTGAATAATTATTTTCTCCCTAGGGCAGTAAAGATTTAACGCTTTCCTCGATACCTCAGAGGTTTTATTGTTTCAACCACGAATTCGAATATCTCGCTAGTGCCGTTTGACCTGCCTTCAACAGTGACTAGGTAGAATGACCCATCAAGAGGAATCTCAAAAGGGGGAAGTCATGGCGATTGTCAGTATCACTATCGAATTGGTGGCAGAAATTCCTGTTACGGTAAACGAGTCCGATAGAAAAGAAGGTCAGTCCTACGTTGACCTCGTGACCGATGCTGCTACTGCCTTCATGGAAAATAATGATTTAAACCAGTTGGACTTTCAGGTAAAAGTCGTTGGGGACGTTATCGCTGCGGAATAGCACCGCTATTTAAATTTTTGCCCTGTGCGCCCGAAGGGATTCGAACCCCTAACCTTCTGATCCGTAGTCAGATGCTCTATCCGTTGAGCTACGGGCGCCGAAAATAGAACTTCTTTTCGTGTTTCGTACCCTATCAAAACTTTCCCATAGAGCACATTTAGAGTGATTTTCGCTCAGTAAATGGGCCATCAGGAGAATCTCTCCGCTATCTGGACGCGGTCTTTGAAAAAAGTCGAGAGAAGACTTTAATTGGACATCTAGACAAGGAAGTGAGTGGCGTAATGAATGTAAATATTCCAGTTCCGGGAGCAGATCCAATTATTTTCAATCTTGATGATATGAAGAAAGAAATGTTGGAAGCGCTCACTCGCGGAAGTCATCCAACTGGAAGATTTCTAAACGGACGCATCGTTGTTGTATTAGCCACTCCCGATAACGGAACAGCCAAGGATGTCGCAATTGGATTAAGTGCGATTCCCGCAGGGTTAAGTACTGAAGAACATTTTCATCCGGCAGAAGAAATTGCAACAGTTTTGGCTGGTAAGGGGACAATTTATATTGACGATGTTCCATTTGAAGTAGGGCCAGGATCTGTTATTTACACTCCTTCAATGGCAAGACATCGAACAGAAGTCACCGGGGATGAGGTTTATCTCTCTTGGTGGATGTACTCACCCGCCGGAAGTGAGTCTCGCTGGTTACCATCTAAAGGATTTGAAGAACCGATCGCAACAAAGAAATAATTACTTAAGAATTATTCTTTACCGCTCGAGCGCTCCGAAATTCGATATTTGGCAATGTAATCACGGTCTAATTCCCAACCCAAACCAGGGTTGCTGTTGAGTTGAACATGGCCCGATTTTAATTGCGGGCGATTAGCAATCATGTTGTGCCAAATGGGATCCCGCATTGGATGGAAATACTCCATATATGTTCCGTGGGGAATGGATGCTAGAAGGTGAGAGGAAACTTGAGGTTCTTCATGATGTGCCATCTTGACGTCATAAACCGTTGCCATCGCCGCAACTTTGCGCCACTCAGTTGGTCCACCCGACCATGAAGAATCAAAATTGCAGTAATCAATAGAGCCGATCTCCATTAAGTCGCGACAGCCAGCTGCAGAAAATTCACTCTGTCCCGCGCACACGGCGACACCACCTGCAAAGCGAACATCCCGCATTGCGCGTCGATCATTTTGCCATTGGCAGGGCTCTTCAAACCATAGGAGGTTGTCATCTTTAACCATGTGTGAAAATGCAATTGCATCAGGGACGGTGTAGCCCTGATTTGCATCCACCGCGATACGGAAATCTTCTCCGCCGGCTTTACGCGCACGACGAAAACGTTTGACGTCATCCTCTGGGCTCATTCCCCCGATTTTAAATTTCATTCCCGCAAATTGCTCTTTAAGAAGATAGTCAACTTCTTCTTCAATTGTTAAATCGCTGCCGTAATACCCGCCGATAGTGATCACAGGAAGTTTTGATCGATATCCGCCCCACAGTTTCCACAATGGGAGATTTAGAGAGCGGGCAAAAAGATCCCATAGCGTGACGTCGATAGAAGCGCAGGCGACCAGGCCTAGGCGCCTATCTCGCAAAATATCCCATGTTGCCGGCCTAGCAATTTCCCAACACAATTCAATTGCGGAACCATCTTGCCCAATTAACTTTGGTGCAATTTCATCATGAATAATTGCATCAATTTCTGCCAGTCCGGCGTCTTCATCGCCAGCATAAGCCTCGCCGACTAATCCACTCGCAGTATGAATACGTGTAAGGATTGTTGAGCGATGCGTCATTTTGTAGTGGCTACCTTTGTAAACACGTTCTAACGGAACACGTATTTGCTCAGTCTCGATTCGAGTGATTGTTAAATCCATTTTCTTCTCCTCGTCGACTGGTAGCTAAAATTTGTGGTATCCACATTGCGAAAAAAGTGCACTTCGTAAGCCTGGATACGCATCTGAACAATACCCTTTTGTAAGAAAAAAGTGTATTGTCCAAACCAATTAATGTAAGTCGTTAAGTGAGGGAGCGCCATGACGGCGATGAGATTTCGTCAGGCAATAGTCACTGCCCTTGCCGATGAAATGCGTGCAGATTCATCTGTCATGATTTTTGGTGAAGATGTTGCTGTAGCGGAAGGACCATTCAAAACTTCTGAAGGTTTATTACAAGAGTTTGGGCCCCTTCGTGTACGCGATACTCCAATTTCGGAAATGGCCTTCACCGGCGCAGCGGTTGGCGCTGCAATAATGGGAATGAAACCAGTTGTAGAAATTATGTTTATGGAATTTTTAGGCGTAGCGTTGGACCAATTAGTAACAGAAGCTGCGAAATTGCGTTACTTAAGCAATGGAACGCTTTCTGTTCCAATTGTGGTTCGCGCGTCGTGCGGTTCTGGACTTGGTTTCGGCAGCCAACATTCTCAAACTCTCGAAAACTGGGTTGCCGCGACGCCGGGATTGAAAGTTGTTCACCTGAGTGATGCTCAATCTGCATATAGCTTGATGCGGGCTGCAATACAAGATCCAGATCCCGTTATGGTGTTGGAGCCACGTATTTTGTACGGAGAGCGCGGAGAAGTAGATACATCCCTGAAGATGACGATAGGCCAAGCCAGAATGATTCGTTCGGGTGGCGCTATTACGATTGTCTCCTTAGGGCAAATGGTTAATGTTTGCAAAAGCGCGATTGAAAAATCTGGGATCGATGTTGAGTTGATTGATTTAGCAACAGTTGTCCCTTGGGATCGGGCAGCGGTTTTGAATTCTGTAAAGAAAACCGGCCGCCTTGTGGTGGTGGAAGAATCGCCAGAAAGTGGTGGTTGGGGCTCAGAAATTGTGGCCACCGTTACTGCTGAGCTTTTTGGCAGCTTAAAGGGTGCACCATTTCGCATCACGACTCCAGATGTACCTGTTCCATACAGTGGAGTCCTTGAAACTCGCTATGTCCCTACCGATGATGACATTGTGCGACAACTTACTCATGCCATCGGTACTGGAGAAAAACCAAAGACTTGGTGGCAACTTGAGGGGATCAAGAAATGAAAACCTCATTACAGCGTAGGCAAGATATTAAGACAGACAAGATCGCTCAATACGAGCGCATGGTGGAAATTCGAGAGTTTGAAGAACAAATCAACGCCCTCTTTGCTGCAGGTTTAGTTCGCGGAAGTACGCACCTGTGCCAAGGACAAGAAGCGCTAGATGTTGGTATTGCAGCGGTATTGCGCCCCGACGATGTTGTTTTAGCAACCTATCGCGGACATGGCGTGGCCTTGGCTTTGGGACTAACACCAGAATCAGTTCTTGGCGAAATTATGGGTAAAACAAATGGATGTTGCGGTGGAGTCGGTGGATCAATGCACATGTGCGACATGAGTGTTGGTTTGTTACCTACGTCAGCAATTGTTGGTGCCGGAATTCCTATTGCCGCTGGTGCAGCCCTTGCTTTTCAGGTCCAAGGAAAAGATAACGTTGGTGTAGCCGTCTTTGGCGATGGCGCCAGCAATATCGGCGCTTTTCATGAGGGTTTAAATCTCGCTGCAATTTGGAAATTGCCCGTCATTTTTATTTGTGACAATAATGTCTACGGCGAATATAGTCGCATCAACACAACCACCCCTATAGAGGATTTACACACGCGCGCCGAGAGTTACAACATGCCACATTTCTCGCTTGACGGCATGGATATTGCAGCGGTAGAAAAAGGGATGACGGAGGCAGTCAATCGCGCACGAAGTGGTGGTGGACCTACGTTGATTGAAGCAAAAACCTACCGTTTTGCTGGACATTCGCGAGCAGACCAAGCTTTGTATCGTCCTGCGGGTGAACTTGAGCAATGGCAAAAGCGCGATCCTTTAAAAGTTACCGAAGAAGGATTAGTTGCCAGTGGACTCCTCACCCCTGAAAAGATAGAGAAAATCAAGAGTGACATGAAAGTCCGGATGCAAGAGGTCATCGAAACATGTAGTGCTGCGCCCGAGCCAACTTTGGCATCTATGTTTGAAAACATTTGGACTCCGGTAAAGGCATCGAAATAGTGAAACAAATGATCAAAATGCCACGAGTGGCAGAAACTACCGATGAGGTCTACTTGGTCTCCTGGGCAAAACAGGTGGGCGATCAGATTGAGATCGGTGAATCCTTGATGGAAGTTGAAACCGACAAGGCCACCGTACAAATCCCTTCTCCCGTTTCAGGAACAATTATGGAACTATTGTTCAATGAAGGCGATGAGATTAAAACTGGCGCACATGTCGCCAGCTGCGAGAGCGCTTAATTTTTACTAGACAAAGACGCAAGTAAAGGAGCAAGAGATGGCAAAAGTGGGTCGTGTTGATGGAGATCGTCCTTGGGCTCCGATAGTTGGCTACTCACGGGCTGTGCGCATGGGTAATCTCATTGAGGTAAGCGGAACAACTGCTACTACTCGCGATGGTGGAGTGATTTGCCCGAACGATCCGTACGGACAGATGCAGTACATCCTTGCTGAAGTAAAAAAAGCTATTGAAGAACTTGGTGCAACATTTGAGAATACAATCCGTACTAGGGTGTTTATGACCAATATTGACGATTGGCCAGCAGTTGCCAAGGCTCACGGAGAAGTATTCGCATCTATATTGCCTGCATGCTCATTTGTTGGAGGAAGCCGTCTAATGCTCCCGGAACTTTGTTGTGAATTTGAAGCAACTCTTTGGCTTGATTAATGCCAGATCTAAACGGTGGCCATAGCTCCATTATTATTGCTGGCGCCGCCAGCGGAATTGGATTGGCTACTACCCGTCGTCTGCTTAAAGAGTGGCCTAATGTAAAGATTATTGCCGCTGATATTCAAAGTGGCGCCCTGGCTGAAGTGGAAAAAGAGTTTGGCAAAGAAAGATTATTGATCCTAAAATCTGACATTACATCGGCAGAGGGCGCTGCCAAGGTTGTCGAGTCGGCGGCCACTTGGGCAAACCCTCTATCTGGTTTGGTCGTGACTGCGGGAAATAGTACAAACCATGCAAGCCTTGAATTAACACCTGAGCAATGGAAAGAAGTTCGAGACTGTCATCTCGATGGCCATTTCTACATGAACCAAGCCTTTGCAAGGCATCTAGTTGCAAATAAAATCGATGGGGCAATCGTTAATTTCTCATCTGTGGCACACATATTTGGATGGCCTCGGCGCCTGCCTTATGCAGTAGCAAAAGCCGGTATTGATGCGCTTACTCGCACTTTAGCTGTGGAATGGGCGGAATTTAATATTCGCGTGAATGCAATCGCTCCGGGGTATGTCAACACTTCGATGGTGATCAATGCACAACAAGCTGGATATTTGGACCCGTCAATTATTGATATGCACGCTATGAAGCGATTTAGCGAGCCAGATGAAATTGCAGCTGGTGTTCAATTCTTACTCTCAAATGAGGCTAGTTTTATAACAGGTGAAATTCTGACTATTGATGGTGGCTTTACAGCCAAAAAGATTCCTTGGAATAAATAAACCTAGCAAGCCCTACCGCATCACCCATCCGCCATCAACGTTGATCACTTGCCCAGTGATAAATGAGGATTCTTTGCTGGCCAAGAACAAGAATGTTCCAGCCAAATCATCTGCATAACCACGCCGCTTGAGTGCTTGTAATTTATACATCGCTTCAGAAACTGCAGTTTCATCTGGATCGAGTTCGACTTCTAACTCTGTTCGGATGGCGCCAGGCATTACTGCATTTATGCGCACTCCATCTTCACCAATTTCACGAGCCAGCGCCCGAGTTAATCCAATAATGCCAGCCTTGGATGCTGAATAGTGCACCGCTCCTGCTTGACCCGTTTCCACCATTACAGATGTGACGGTGATGATTGACCCTTGATGTTTCTTTAGATCTGAGTAAGCAGCTTTTGCCAGCAACCATGTGCCTCGCAAATTCACATTTTGAAAGCGATCCCACTCGTCGATGGAAATTTCTAGCCAAGGAGTTCTGCCGAGAGCTGCGCCATTGGCAACCAAGGTTGTTATTTCACCCAGGGCTGCGCGCGTTTGTGAGACCAACTGTTCTGGGCCATGGGGATCGGCAAGATTGCCATCGACTGCAACAGCTTTCCCTCCATTGCTGTTTATTTCTGCTGCTAATTCCTGCGCTAGTTTCTTCATCTCTGGGGTATTTAGATATCCAATAGCAACCGCTGCACCTTCTTGCGCAAACAATCGAGCGACAGAGGCACCGATTCCACGACTAGCTCCGGTAACGAGAGCTACCTGCCCGGATAAACGTCCAGCTTTCATTTTCCTTCTCCTATCGTGGCGAGGTGAGATTGAACAGCACTTTTTACTTCTTCTATTTCGCAATTACGTTGATGGCTGCCTACAGAGTTTCTATACCGACCGAGATCTTTAAGCCCAGATCCTGTGAGCACGATAAGGGGTTGATCATCTGAGTCAATCTTCCCTTCGACAATATCTTGATGTAGCGCAGCAAGTGCGAGCGCTGATGCAGGTTCAACAAATACTCCCTCTTGGGTGGCAAGTAAATCTTGAATTTTCCAAGTATCCTCATCGCGCACTTTGACGCCCCAGCCTTTGGAACTCTTCACTCTCTCCACTGCCACATCACCATCAGGGGGAGATGCAAGTTGAAGGCCTGATATGAGAGTCGTACATGAATCAACAATGGGTGTAGCGATTTCTCCGTTAATACATTGAGATATTGGTGAGCAGTCAAATGGCTGAGCACAAATTACTGCAGCCTTTGAGCTTCCTGCAGCCAAACCATTCGCCGTGGCTACAAGCAATCCGCCGCCGCCGCTAGGAATGTAAACGTGCGTCGCCCTGTTATGAGATGCGATCTCGGTTCCGATTGATTCGGCGCCCTTCATTCCTTCGGGGTTAAATTTATATGCGGTAATTGTCAAAATTAGATTTTCTTGCTGTGCAATCTCTGCCAAAGTCTGCATTTCTTGAGGTCCCAGGCTTTTCATCGTGAGCATTAACGCACCATAAGGCTTGATGGAAAGTAATTTCTCGACAGGGGCGCTGGCCATTACACACAAAATTCCGGGTAATCCCGCACGTGCACCGTATGCGCTCATTGCTGCGCCACCATTGCCGGAGGATGTCCCCAACCATCCTCGTCGACCATCCTTGATAGCAACTGCCATCGTCGCCAGTGCGATTCGATCTTTATACGAGCCAGTGGGGTTGAGATACTCAGCTTTAGCCCAAATATTCTTTATTCCCCATGCTTTTGCAAGACGGGGAAGCGAAATAACGGGAGTATTGCCTTCACCCATACTTAAATCTTTGAGCTCTTTCATCGCAGTTGAGCCACGATTGCAAGAGTGTCCGACACTTCAACCTCTGTTTTTCTACGCAGCAGCATTATTACGCCGGATTGCGGGGACTTAATGGCTTCGAGCACTTTTCCGCGACTATCTACAATTTCTCCAAGAAGTGTGCCCTGGGCAATCTTTTCTCCGACTTGCCCGTGAGTGATGTAATAACCCGCCGAGTGAGCAACAATCCCTTCATCAGTGTTTCCATCTCCTTCAACTACAACACTGGCGCTCTTAGCAATAGGGGCATCGTTAATCATTGTCAGAGATTTTAGAATTCTTAATACTCCCTCAACGTAGCAATCTAGTTCGGTTGCTCGGACTTGTCCTCCACCACGGCCTTCCACATAAATGGAGGGTATTCCTAATTCCTCCGCAGCAGAGAGTGATCGTCCAGGTGCGGGTTTCCCATTATGTTGCCATAGAAATGGTGCCGCGAATATTTCAGCAAACTTATGAGAGCGTGCTCCCAGCTCTCCCCCCGCATCTTGATATCCACACAACATCGGCATATCAAATAATTTTCCCGCAGAGTGTAAATCGATAACTAAATCAGATCGGGCGATTAGATTCTGTGTGAGGTGATGGGCAATCTTCTCCGTAGGCAAGCCATCGTCTTTACCCGGAAAAACTCTAGCTAAATTTAAGCCATCAAGGGGGCTCACTCGCATTGCAGAATCCCATGCAGGTGGATTTGATGGAGCTGCATATTTCACTCTTCCACACAGAAGTGAAGTACTCACTGCATCTGCAATTTTGCGAGTTGCTAAAACCCCTTCAAATTCGTCCCCATGAACGCCACCGAGAATTGCAACTGTTGGCCCGTCTTTTTTGCCGGAAATCGTTTCGACGGAGGGCATAAGTGATGACATTTTGTAAGTTTACGGAAGGTTTTTCCTAAATGACAAGAAAGTGGGATTTCACTGACCTATACCGTCCAAACAGTGGAATTTTCCATGCTTTTCCTTGGGTGAAGCTCTCAATTGCCCACGGGTCACTACCTTCACTCCCTTGAAGATCCATTCCAGCTGTACACCTACTTGAAATGAGTAGGTGTACACGATTGTTTATTCGCGACATGCAGAGTTTATGAAAGTTTTGCGTTGTTATTAAGCGCAAACAGTGAGAAAAAGATTCCGAGGCGTGGATTATTTGCTTTCCACCTAGCGGATTAATTAGAAAAGGAGATACTAAATACTCTTTTTGAAAAATGGTGTATCCCCTAGATTTGCCATGGTTCCTGAATAGGAGCGCATCTACTAGTCAAATTAATTTCCTTGGGGGATACGCAAATGGCGAAAAAGGAAGATGAAAAAGTAAACATTGGGCCTTGGGGCAATAGCCTCTCACGCCGCAATGTTTTGATTGGTGCTGGCGGAGTTGCAACTCTTGCTGGCGTTGGATTATTAGCTTCATGCTCATCAAGCACTAAAACTGCAGATGCTGGTGCTGAAGCAAAAGTTGGTGGAACTCTTGATGGAATCATGACTCAACAGATTCCTTCGTCATTAGATCCATTTACTAACGCACAGGGCGCCGCACTTAATGCTGCCGGTCCTTGTCACGATTGGCTTGAGTGGGTAGATACCAAGGGCGATCTTTATCCTTCCTTGGCTGCATCGGCCACACAAGATGATGCTAAGACAATTACTTACGTTTTGAATTCTGGTGTTAAGTTCCAAAATGGTGAAGCAGTCAACGCACAAGCTGTCGCTGACCTATTTGCTTGGGTTATGGATAAGAAGAATGCTGCCTGGCTAAATTCACGTTTTGACGGAGTAAAGACAGAGGTTGTCGATGAACTGACTCTTAAGGTTCACCTTCCAAAGCCAGATGTTGCCTTCCGTTACGCAGTAACTCGTTTGCCTATCGCTGCCGTCTCAACCATGGCTGCTCAGGCACTAACACCAAGTGGTTGTGGCCCATACAAGTTTGACCGCTGGGTACAAGGTTCTTATGTTTCATACACAAAAGACCCTGGCTATCGCAATGCAGCAGATATCACGCTTGATGGAATCAAGATGGAACACTTTGCTGATGCCAACGCTGGTACTCAAGCCTTCCTTGCTGGTGGAAAGAATTGGGTTTACCCATCTTCTCTTTCTCAAGCTAAGGACCTGAAAGCTCGCGCAGATAAGGGTGAGATTAAATACCTTCCTGCAGAACCAGGTGTTTGTTACTTGCTCAATAACTGCAAGACAGGCCCAACGGCAGATCCAAATGTTCGCAAGGCGATTCGTTTGGCGTTTGATCGCAAGGCAATGGTTGATGGTCCGTTCAATGGAGTAAGTCGTCCATTCTTCTCGATGCTTAAGCCTGAAAGTTCTTACTATGTTCCAGAATTGGAATACGAGCGCAATATCGATGAAGCCAAGGCTTTGATGGCTAAGTCAAAGACTCCAAAGGGCTTCAAGGAAAAGATCTACACACCTAACGTAGATTATTTCATTGGTCTATCAACCGTTATGAAGGCTAATCTCGCCGAAATCGGCATCGACATCACTGTTGAAATCGAAGAAACTGCAGCCGTTATCAACCGTATGTTCGTGAAGAAGGACTTCAATATGGTTGTACTTGGCGATGCACTATCTCCAGAAGTTTCCGAACTTCACGAGTATTACCTTCGCTCAACTGGTGGTCGCAACTGCGGTAAGTACGTGAACAAGGCAGTCGACAAGCTCCTTGATGAAGGCTTGAGGGAAATTGATGATGCAAAGCGCATCGCGATCTACAAGCAGATCCAAATGATCACAATGTTGGATGACACAGCCTTCATTCCGTTAGTTGGAGAAGTTCTTCCAGCTGCCTATAAGGGCTCAAACTTCGATGAATTTGCTGGGGGCTTTATCCAGTACATTATTTGGCCAAAAGCCAAGCTGACTGCGTAATTAACTGGCCTAATAAACTAGGTTAATTTCCGCATGAAGTACTACGTATTACGAATTACGGGCGGGCTACTAACGATATTTGTTAGTAGCTTGCTCGTTTTTTCACTTATTCGACTTATCCCAGGTGACCCTGCCGCAGAATTAATGGGACTGGCTTTTGATCCTAAGTTAGCCCACCTCCTGCGCATCCGACTTGGACTCGAAGGTTCATTTGTTCAGCAGTACATCGCATGGATTACAGCAGTCTTTCACGGCGATTTTGGGTATTCCTTCATCAATGGAGCGCCAGTAGGCCAAGAAATTGGCGACAGACTTATTCGGACTGTCCAGCTATTAGTTGGTGGAGTGATTGTCGGTTTACTAATTTCAATTCCTGCAGGCATAGTTTCTGCTCGCAATAAGGGCAAGTGGCAAGACGGCGGAATTATGGCATTTACAACTCTAATGCTCTCCGTTCCTCAATTTGTTTTAGGAATCTTTCTAATCTATATCTTCGCGGTAAGAATGCATGTACTGCCTGCCGGTGGCTGGATAGACCCCCACGATAACTTTGTTGAATGGCTAAAATCGATGGTACTGCCGTGGCTTTGCGTGGGTATGGCTATGTCTGCTTTCACCTCTCGAGTTCTTCGAGCAAGCATTTTGGATGCTAAGAATATGGATTACACCCGCACCGCAAGGTCTTGGGGTTTATCGGAAAAAGAAATAGCGAAGAAGCATGTTTATAAAAATGCTAGCGCTCCAACTTTGACAGTCGTCGGTCTCGAAATTGGTTATCTCCTTGGCGGCGCTTTTGTGATCGAGAATGTTTTTGCATATCCAGGAATCGGGCAACTTACTGTAAAAGCAATCTCCCAGCGAGATTATCCAATGGTTCAAACTTCCATATTGATTTTTGCAACAGGGTTTATTCTGGTAAACCTGATTGTGGATCTGGCTTATGGCTTTATTGACCCGAGGATTCGTCAGAGATGAAGCTAGTAACCTGGTGGCGGAGTTTAAATACAAGAATTCGTGTCAGTATCTTTATGTTGTTCTTCTTGGCACTGTTATCAGCGATTGCGCCTTTTCTTACACCTTTCCACTCCGACCAAATGGGAACGGGTCAAACACTCCTTGGCCCTACATGGAAGCATCCATTTGGTATCGATTCCATGGGGCGCGATCAATTCAGTCGTGTAACGGAAGGAATTAGGCTGTCGGCCTTCATTGGTTTCACTGTTATGTCTACATCCCTCCTAGTGGGAATACCTGTAGGAATTCTCTCAGCCTACAAAGGTGGGCTCTTAGATAGCCTTTTTAGCCGGGTTTTGGATCTTCTTTTTGCATTTCCTAATCTCTTATTAGCCTTGGTTTTTGTTACGATTCTTGGTTCGGGTTCATGGACTGCGCTGCTAGCGCTCGTCATTATTTATATACCTATCGCCAGCCGATTCATCCGTAGCGCCGCTTTAGCTGAAAAAGACAGAGATTACGTATCTGCAGCGAAAGTTAACGGAGCGAGTACTTTTCGTATTTGCGCTCGACACATTCTCCCAAACATCGCACCGTCACTTTTGGTCTTAGGCACCAATATTTTCGCTTTTGCAATTCTCGCTGAAGCCGCACTGTCATACCTTGGTGTCGGTGCAAAACCTCCAACCCCGAGTTTAGGAAAGATTTTGACTGAGAATCAGGGATTTATCACTACAAGTTCACACCTTGTGATCATCCCCGCGATCACATTAAGTTTCTTGGTTTTGTCTCTCAATTTACTGGGAGATGGCCTTCGAGATTACTTAGACCCTAAGAAATCAAATAGTCGACATAAAAAATCATTGCTGCAAGTATTGTCCCGAAAGAAGTCTGTCGCTGGGAAAGTAGTGGATTAACATGAATTCCTTATCTTTGGTTTCTGTAAGAAATCTTTCTGTTGATTTCTGGAGAGTCGCGGGCCCACCGGCGCTCAGCAGTGTCTCTTTGGAAGTTTCACCCGGTGAAGCAGTGGGTCTTGTGGGCGAATCCGGTTCAGGTAAATCTACTTTAGGTTTTGCTATTGCTGGGTTGCTCGATCCTAATGACGCGCAATTATCTGGCGAGATACTTTTCAAGAGTCAAAACTTATTAACTACCAATCAAGATGATTACAGAAAAATTCGAGGCTCCGAAATTGGGTACATATTTCAAGATGCTAGTTCTTCTCTTAACCCACTCTTGAAAATTGGAAAGCAGCTGACACACCCGCTGATGGCTAACGGCGGAATGAGCAAGAACGACGCAATGGTGAGAGCAAAAGAGTTGCTCGATATGGTGGAGATCTCTCAATCTGAACGCCGTCTCAACCAATACCCCCATGAAATCAGTGGCGGAATGAAGCAAAGAGTTGTCATTGCGGCTGCGCTCTCTCGTGATCCTTCGCTTTTGATTGCCGATGAGCCAACAACCGCGTTGGACGTTACCGTCCAAGCACAAATCATCGACCTTCTCTTGCGGCTTAAGAAATCACTTTCTATGTCGTTAATATTTATTTCGCATGATCTCGGCGTCGTTGCACGTGTCGCTGATCGAGTTGTCGTGATGAAAGATGGAAATATTGTTGAATCTGGTGGTGTCGAACAAGTTCTTGCTAATCCCAAGGAGTCCTACACGCAATTACTTCTAGCTAACATTCCTAAACTTCGCCATGTAGATCAGAGCCACTCGTTAAGTTTTTGGGGGACCAATGAGCGCTAATCACATTGCCCTCTCTGTTGATTCATTATCTGTAAATTTTCGCTCCCGAGTTTTCTCGAAAGTAAAGGGTGTCGTTCACGCTGTCGATCAGGTTTCATTCGACCTCGGACGTGGAACGACTACCGCCATTGTCGGAGAAACCGGCTCTGGTAAAAGCACGATTTTAAAGGCAATTATTGGTCTTGTTGAGGCTTCCGAAGGATCCATCACCCTTAATGACGTCAACTTCTCTCAATTGAATTCGCGGGCTGCTAGCGAATTGCGGCACCACATCCAAATGGTTTTCCAAGATCCAATCGGTAGTTTAAATCCTAGAATGCGTATTTCTGAGATCATCGCAGAACCTTTAGTGATCACTAAGACTGGAAACAAGATCGACCGTGAGCAAATGGCCCAAGAAATACTCTCGAAGGTTGATCTCAAGCCTGAATTGCTTTCACGCTTCCCTCATCAACTCAGTGGTGGGCAACGGCAAAGAGTGGCAATTGCTAGAGCACTCATCGTGCAGCCGGAGGTTTTGTTGCTCGATGAGCCTCTCAGCGCTCTTGATGTGTTGGTTCAGGCTCAAGTTGTAAGGCTTCTTGCAGATATTCAAAAGGCGGGAAACCTCAGTTACCTTTTTGTTACCCACGACCTTGCCCTGGCAAGTGAGATTGCTGACAATGTGGTGGTTCTTTATTTGGGAAGAATTGTCGAGGCGGGAAGCGTTAAAGAAGTTTTTGAAAATCCTTCGCATCCATACACGCAAGCACTTTTGTCAGCGGTTCCAACAGCCGATCATAAAATCGAATCCACTCGCGAACGTGTCATTCTGATTGGAGATCCTCCTAATCCCTTTGATCCGCCATCAGGGTGCAGTTTCAGAACTCGATGCCCGGCCGCGGAAGAAAAGTGCTCCATTGAAAGGCCTCAACTATTTGATCTTGCATCCGATCATCGAATCGCTTGCCACGTTGTACATCAGAGATCTTCTAGTTGACGCCCCGCACTCTCCCTCGAAAAGTACGGAGCGTCAACTATTTATTTAGTTATGTTCCGGAATTATGATCCGAATACAGTCTTCCAATCAGTGATTGCGAGCCTGTAGTAAGCACCACCTTCGAGTGTCTTCTGGTTGAATTTCAAAATTCCAGAAGTTGACTTTGGGGTAAGATCTGGGCGTGCTGTGTAGCCACCAGTTGTATGTACTTGAGCATTAAAGTAGAAATATTTCGTCTTATCGCCAGGCTTAGCAATGAGTGATGAAACATCGATGATTCCTGATGTCTCTTCATCCACTGTCATAAGCTTTGAACCGGTCTTTGCGAAATAGTCTGAGTTGAACTCGGCAACAACAGCCAACTTTCCATCCTGTGGGCGGAATGCAATAAGACGTGAAACGTGATCGCTATTGCCCGGATCTTCCTGAAGTAAAACAATTCCGTCAGAGGTGATTGTCATGTTATCTGGCTTGCTGAGGTATGGAGCTTCTGAACCGTCGAGAAGTAGTTCAAGTTTTCCGCCAAGTTCTGGTTTCTGACCATCAATAAAAGTCAATCTCCAGAATCCGCCACCATCGCGCTTTACTCCTGGTTCTAATGGATTCTCCTTAGTTGCTCCTGCATCCTTATTGGATTCAGTAGTTACAAAGTAGTAAACATTTGGATTCGTTGGATCCCACTGGCCATCTTCAATGCGTGAGAACTCAGTTCCCTTCGCAGCATGATCTGCCTGTTGTGTCTTCATGTCCCCATCCCAAATGGTCTGTACAAATGTCACATCGGTAGGTTTGTTCTTACCATAACTAGCGCGGAATGCGTTGTCATTAGCGATATTTGGAACATTGAGAACGTGGAGATTTCCATTTGTAAGGCCCGCTTTATCAGCAAATGTTCCTGATGCTGTTTTTGTACCGACATACATAAAGAGCTGTGAATCGGTTGCTGAGCCATCTTCGTTGCCCATAACAACTGTGTTCTTGCCAGGCTTGAGATTTGGAATCAAGTTCTCCCATGAAGCAAGGCCAACGCGAGGTAGATTAATTGCATTGCCATCCATATCAAAAGCGAAACCACGTGCATAGCCGCTGTCGCCGTCTTCTTCGCCGGTTAGGTAAACAGCTCCCTCATAACCGAGAGTTGTGGAACCATCCTTGAATGAAAGTGCTCCCGCTTGGACGAGAGTTGCGGCGCAAAAACGGCTAATAAAGTTGTCCATACCAAGTGCTTGTCCTGCAGGGGCTGCTCCTACTGGAGATGCTTGGTAAGTTTTTGTATTGTAGTTATAGAAACTCCATGATGAGATGAAATTTGAAGCCCTAAGAATACGATCACCGGCTGCATTCAGCGTGAATTTAGTAATCGATGTTCCTAAAATTGGCTTACCCTTGTCTGCAGCCTTTGCAAATGTTGCGATTGGGGCATATGAAGGAACTTCATGGTTTGAAAGAAGTGTAATTGTGCCGTCCGTATTGCGGTATGTGCCCATTCCGTCCGGGATACCTCGAATAGTAAAACCGCCGAGAGTATCCCCTGCGAATGCAAAAGATTTAATTGATGCTGCACTTGTCGAAGCAATAATGTATTCAGGTTTTAAACGAGTAGAGTTTGCCGCTGCAGATCCTGTAATGGTTGCAACAATTGTCAAACCTGCAATCAATTTGTGACGAGTTTTCATATTTTCTATTCCCTTAGTCATTGAGTCAGGATGATTTCCTATCGACTCTAGGGAGACAGTTTCGCTTCTTTTAATGACGCGACAAAGAACGAGGGGTTAAGTTGAATGAAATATCTACAGCGCTTTTAGCACCTGAAATACATTAATTATTAACTTTCTTATATTACCTTCACTTATATGAAAGTTATCTCGCGAAGAATCTTAGGAATCGGATTTATTACAACGATAGCCTCGCTTGCCTTTCCTGCGTTGGCTACTGAAACACCATCGATTAAGTGCCGGGCCTTGGGGCAAACAACACGCTACAGGGGAAAGCTCTTTACTTGTATTAAAGTTAAGAGTAAAGGCAAAACAATTCTCGCTTGGGATTCTGGAAGAGTGATTGCCATCCCTTCGGCAACTCCGTCACAAAATCCAATTCTTTCACCAACCGAGTCGCCGATTCAATCATCGGAGCTGGTCGTAGTGAATAAAATAGATATTCCAATCGCTAAATCTTCAGAAGTCCCAGCAAACACGACTATGTCCTTTACGGCAAAGAATCGTTATGGGAATTCCAACACCTACTTCGTTGTTCGGAATTCAGATGGACTTCTTGGAATGAACGCTGCATGCACACATAATGGATGCGCTGTGAAACAAGAGCGTGAAGGCCTGCTGTGCCCTTGCCATAACGCTCTCTTTGATCTTAATAATGGTTCGGTGTTGCGTGGCCCCGCGGCACACCCACTTGAAAGAGTAGATGTGCGTGAAGAGGCTGGAATTATTTATCTCACCGATTGAGTGAGCTTTTTTTTGGGAAAAAGAAATGCCACCGGCGTGAAAGGCACCGAGAATTTAACTTGTGTGTGCGATGGGATTCGAACCCTAACTTTCTGATCCGTACGATTAAATGTATTGCTGCATTCTGCATTCAAATATTTCAACCCGTTATGAGCCTGCTTTCACATACTCATAAGGTCACACGCTCTATCTGTTGAGCTACGTGCGCTTATGAGTTTTATTGAAACCGTGAAGCTTACCTATTTTTTACAAACCTCCCAAACGCAATAGTTCGTGACGTTCCGTAGCTTTTACGCGGGGCTTCCCCAAAAGTTCACCTTGCGCAACTTCGGCCCCATTGATTGCTTCCCAATGTATTTGAGTAACCACCGTATGCCCTTTTAGTAATTCTGCGACATCACCCTTATTTTTTGGTGTTGCTGGAAGTTGAGAAATCAATAACTTGATAACTTCGCTGGCGTCACTTTTATTTGTGCCAATAACACCTGATGGGCCGCGTTTTGCCCAACCCACCGCATAAAGGTTTGTGCCCTCGACATGACCATCTGTATTTGCCACTTTGCCTTTGAGGTATGGCACTCCTTCGATGGCTTCTGCCTCATATCCAATTGCGGAAATGACAAGACCGCACTTGATGGTCTTGGTTTCGCCAGTTGCTACGACTTTGCCCTCCATGACCTTATTTACTCCTAGGACTATTTCTTCCACACGGCCAGTGCCGTGAATTTCGAGGGGGGCAAGAAGGAATTCAAATTCGAAGGTTCGCTCGTTATTGGTGGCGTCCTTTTCGGCGACTAATGACATTGCGTCGAGATTACTTTTCACATCTTTTTCAGGTTCAGTTCCGGCGCGCTCTCGTGCCGCCTGGATTTCATTTTTATTAATAATGACATTTGTGTGTTCAAGTTTTGATAGTTCTCGCAACTCTGGTGATGTGAACGATGCATTCTCGGCTCCGCGCCTGGCGCACAGAATAACTCGCCTTATCGAACTGTTGTGAAGTGCACTTAAAGCATGATCTGCCGTATCTGAAGTGTCGAGTTCGTGTGGATCAAGGGCCAACATGCGTGCAACATCCATTGCAACATTGCCTGCGCCGATAACAACTGCGGTGTCGCAGTCGAGGGGAACATCTAGGGATGCAAAGTCTGGATGGCCGTTATACCAAGGTACAAAGTCAGCAGCGGAGAGGGATCCTCGTAGCTCTTCTCCTGGAATACCCAGTGCTCGTCCAAGTGATGACCCTGTGGCGATCACAACTGCGTCATAGCGTTCTACAAGATCAGAAGAGTGAAGGTCTGTGCCAAGTTCGACATTTGCAAATAAGCGGAAATTCTCAGTGGTAGCAATTTTTTCAAAAACTTTAGAAACAGTCTTAATCTTTGGATGATCAGGTGCAACACCGCTTCGGACTAAACCCCAAGGTGTAGGAAGCCGTTCGATCATGTCGATAAGAAAAGTTTGATCTTCGGTCGCGCTATTTTGTAATGCTTGTGCTGCAAAATAACCAGCAGGACCTGCACCAACGATCGCTATCCGAAACGTGGCCATTGGCCCCTCCTGCTAGCGCTTGCTTCTGACCGTAGTACTAAATAAAACTGGCGGAGACGAGAGGATTTGAACCTCCGAAGGTATTTCTACCTTACCTCGTTAGCAGTGAGGCGCACTCGACCGGGCTATGCGACGTCTCCAAGTGTTAGCTTGAGTTTACAGGTTTCCTCTCTAGGTTTGGCACACACTTAGGACCCGAAATTAGTCGATAAGAACGATGGTGCAACTTGTTGTCCACTCGCTAGGCTTGCCGTATGAGCGAAAATACAAAGGTCCCAGCCAAATACAAGCGCGTCCACGACGTTGCACCTTCAGCGCAATATGCAGCTTTCATGAAAACTGGATGGACCCCATCCCCGCTTCACGGAATTACAGCTGGCCCTGCAACTAGTTGGTGTGTTGCCCGCCGTAGTGCTTTATCAGCGGCATACCCAGGGATCCGACTCGTGTTACCTGCGGGAAATTTTAAGACGCGTAGCAACGATGCCGACTATCGTTTTCGTCCTCACACAGCATTTGCGTACTACACCGGCGTACAAGGAGTAGAGGCAACTGCTGATGCGATCTTAGTGATGGAGCCAAACGGTTCTGGTCACCAACCACTACTTTACATTCACCCTCGTTCAACACGCGAAACGGATGCTTTCTATCGAGATGCTCGCTATGGGGAACTTTGGGTTGGACGTAGATTTACCCTTGATGAAGCTCAAGCTCGGTATGAAATTGAAACCCGAGAATTAAATTCGCTCTCTGAACTTTTCGCAACGAAAAAAGAGACTTTAACTTTACGGGATGAAGATGCATTCGTTGACGAGAATGTTTCGGTCCACCCACGCGAAGAAGAGTTTATGGCTTTTATCTCGGCAGCAAGATTAGTGAAAGATGAGTACGAGATTGCAGAAATGCAACGTGCTTGTGATACGACAGCTCGTGGTTTTGCTGACGTAGTAAGAGCACTTCCTGCTGCAGTTGCCACTCGACGTGGAGAGCGTGTAGTTGAGGCGGCTTTTTTTGGCCGTGCTCGAATTGAAGGTAACGATTTGGGGTACGAAACGATTTCTGCAGCGGGTGCCCATGCGTGCGTACTGCACTGGATCCGCAATGATGGAGAAGTTCGACCTGGCGAATTGATTCTTGTTGATGCGGGTGTAGAGATGGAGTCTTACTACACCGCAGATGTCACTCGCACTTTGCCCATCAACGGCAAATTCACACCAGCTCAACGTTCTTTATATATGTTGGTTTATGAAGCACAAAATGCAGGTATAGCGGCTTTAAAACCGGGTGCCGATTGGGGCGATTTCCATCGCGCCTGTCAAAGTGTTCTGGCCCATGGATTAGCGGACATGGGAGTGATGAACATGAGCGCGGAAGAATCTCTTAGTCCCGAGGGTGGACTGCACCGACGTTGGACTCTCCATAGTGCAGGGCACATGCTCGGCATGGATGTCCATGATTGTGGTCAAGCCCGCAAAGACCAATACATTGAAGGAAAATTGGAAGTTGGTCATGTTCTTACTGTCGAGCCAGGTCTTTATATTCAGCCAGATGACGAGTTATTTGCTCCCGAGTATCGTGGCATCGGTATTCGAATTGAAGATGATTTAGTAATCACTGAAGATGGTTGTCGCAACCTCAGCGGTGCGCTTCCTCGTCACCCAGATGAAATTGAAGCCTGGATGGCTTCTTTAATGCGCTAAGTGCATCCCTAAGCTCGCAGCAATAAGGCCCAGTAGTAACGAGGCTAGTAAATTTATGAAGGCTTCTTTGTATCGCTTCTTTTCAAGGGTGAAGTAGATATCTGCAATAAAAGTCGACCATGTTGTGAAAGCACCTGCAAAACCGATCGCAATAAGTGCTTGTGTGTTGGTTGTCTGTAATGCTTGATAAGACGCTGAACCAATGTTGATTCTTGGAATTGTTAGCCCGATAACAAATGATCCGAGTGCGTTGATGATCAATATTCCGTAAGGGTATTTAATGAATTTACGTAAATATTGATCAAGAAGGAAGCGTGATGGCGCGCCAATCCCAGCGCCAATAATTATCAGCAATGCGGTCATTTCTTCACCGGAATCAATCTACGCGCCGATGGAATACAGATTGCGACAGTGCAAAGGCTCAAAACAACTGTTACCAATAGGTATCTGGCACCCGAGACAGCTGGAATCGATAGTGTTCCAGACGCCTCATGGAGAGTAATCGCCATCACTGCAGAAAAAGTTGTTAGGCCACCACAAAAACCGGGCAGTAAAAAATGGCGTATTGCTTCACTTGCGTGACGCTCCGTAAAAACTAAGAAAAATGAAGCTAGGGCAATACCTAATAAGTTTGCAATCAAAGTTCCTAAACGATTCTGATCATTTGTTGTTGTCAGAATCCAACGGAGAAGGGAACCAAACACGCTTCCCAGCGCCACCCACCATGCTGACTTTAAAATGGCGTTGCCGTTTTATAAAACTTGCGCAAGACGCTTGTGATGAAACTTATAAGGAAGCTTCCTAACAGTGCTGGCCAGAAACCTTTGACGTTCAGCGCCGAACTCCAGCGGGCGGTCAACATCAACATTGCAGCATTAATAACAAAAATAAATAAGCCAAAAGTGATCAATGTTGCTGGTAGCGTCAATATTTTAACTATCGAACCCAAGATCGCATTAATTAAACCAAACAAGAGTGCGACCCATAAATAAGAGGCAAAGCCACCATTAATTGTGATTCCCGGAACTATCGACGCTGTTACCCAAAAAGCCAAGCTCAGTGCTGCCCAACGAAAGATCAAACGCATGTATTAAACAATACCCTCGCGTTTGCGTATTTTGGAGCCCAACCACCGCACTGGGTCGTACTTAACATCAACTACGCGTTCTTTCATCGGGATGATCGCGTTATCGGTAATTCGGATGTGCTCTGGGCACACTTCGGTGCAGCACTTAGTAATGTTGCACATTCCAAGACCGTGTTCTGTTTGGGCAGTCTCTTTGCGGTTACGCAACATATCTAGCGGGTGCATATCTAGCTCAGCGATACGGATAAAGAAACGCGGACCAGCAAAAGATTTCTTATTCTCTTCATGATCTCGGATGACGTGACATGTGTCTTGGCATAGAAAACATTCGATGCACTTGCGGAATTCTTGGCTACGCTCGACATCGATTTGCTCCATACGAGCCTCACCCGGAGCTAGATCGGCAGGATGAGCATAAGCTGGGATTTCCATTGCTTTGCGATAGTTAAAGGAAACATCCGTCACAAGATCTTTGATTATTGGGAATGCACGCAGTGGGGTAACGGTAATTGTTTCCTCTTCAGCAAAAGAAGAAATCTGGGTCATGCAGGCAAGGCGTGGTTTTCCGTTGATCTCCATAGAACATGAGCCGCATTTTCCAGCTTTGCAATTCCAACGAACGGCTAAGTCACCCATTTGTGTTGCTTGAACGCGGTGAATTACATCGAGAACTACTTCGCCCTCGTTGACCTCAACTTGGACGTCTTTGAGTGAACCGTCAGAACTGTTGCCTCGCCAGATTCGCATATTGAGTTTGCGTGTCATTATTTAGATCCGCCTTTCGCAACTTCATCTGCGGTCATATATTTTTCAAGTTCATGTACATCAAATAAGTCGAATAGTTCTTTAGGTATAACAGGTAGCGCTTGTGCCCGAATATTGACTTGATTGCCGTCGAAACTCGAAATGTGATTAACCTGGCGCCACTTATTGTTCATGCCTGGGAAATCATCGCGAGTATGACCGCCACGAGATTCTTCTCGCAAAATTGCCGATTTCGCTGTGCTTTCTGCAACTAATAACATATTGTCTAAGTCAAAGGCTAGATGAAATCCGGGATTAAATTCACGGCCACCGCTCACAGAAATATTGGCACTACGTTGGCGAATTTCGGCAATTTTTTTGATTGCTTCTTCTAGTTCAGGACGTGTGCGAATAATACCCACTAAGTTGTGAGTGATCTCTTGTAACTCTGCGTGAAGTGAATAAGCATTTTCGCCGCCTTTTCGGGTAAAAGGTGCCTCAATTCTCCTCGTGGCTTCAGCAATTGCAACTTCGCTCACTGGAATCGGCTCATTGGCTTTTACGTATGCAGTTGCACCCATTCCGGCGCGACGACCAAATACCAAAAGATCTGAAAGTGAATTGCCGCCTAAACGATTGGATCCGTGCATGCCGCCAGCAACTTCGCCTGCTGCAAAAAGGCCTGGCACGCTTATTGCGCTAGCGGTATCTGGATCCACTTCGACGCCACCCATAACGTAGTGACATGTTGGCCCCACTTCCATCGCTTCTTTAGTGATGTCTACGCCAGCCAATTCGTAAAACTGATGCCACATAGAAGGCAGGCGCTTTTTAATAACTTCAGCGCTTAAACGTTTAGAAACATCAAGAAATACTCCGCCATGCTCAGTGCCGCGTCCTGCTTTAACTTCTGTATTTATAGCACGAGCTACTTCGTCACGAGGTAACAGTTCAGGAGGACGGCGATTATTGTCCTGATCTTCATACCATCGATCAGCCTCTGCTTCGTTATCAGCGTACTTATCAATAAATACATCTGGGATGTACTTAAACATGAAGCGCTCTCCAAGAATATTTGTGAGTACTCCACCTTCTCCACGTACAGATTCTGTTACCAAAATTCCACGGACTGAAGGCGGCCACACCATTCCGGTCGGATGGAATTGCAAAAATTCCATATCAACCAAATTTGCTCCAGCTTTAAGCGCAAGTGCATGCCCATCTCCGGTGCCTTCCCAAGAATTCGACGTGATCTTAAAAGTTTTGCCAACTCCACCAGTTGCGATAATTACAGCTGGCGCTTCGAACAGAACTTCTTCGCCGCTTTCGCGCCAGTACCCGTAGACGCCTGAAACTTTTCCTTTTTCTTTTAAGACTTCAGTAACAGTTAACTCCGCATAAACCTTAATATTGATTTCTGGTTCGCCATAGACTTGAGCATCTTTTTGCTGCAGCGCCACAATTTTCTGTTGCATGGTCCGAATAAGTTCTAGTCCAGTTCTGTCGCCAACGTGTGCTAGCCGTGGATATTCGTGGCCCCCAAAATTTCGTTGAGAAATCTTTCCTTCCTTAGTGCGATCAAAGAGAGCGCCCCACGTTTCAAGTTCCCAAATGCGATCTGGCGACTCTTTAGCGTGCAGTTCCGCCATGCGGTAGTGGTTAAGAAACTTCCCCCCACGCATGGTGTCGCGAAAGTGAACTTGCCAATTGTCCTTCTCGTTCACGTTGCCCATTGAAGCCGCCGCGCCGCCTTCGGCCATTACGGTGTGCGCTTTACCGAATAGGGACTTACAAATAATTGCTACGCGTAATCCCGATTCGCGTGCTTCAACTGCTGCGCGCAAGCCAGCACCGCCAGCACCAATTACTACTACGTCATACTTGTGGCGTTGGGAAATTGTCATTGTCGACGCCCCCTAGAAGAAGTAAAAATCAGTAATAGAACCGGATGAGACAGCACGCACGTAAACATCGCTGAGGGCAACTCCAAAGAGAGATATCCATGCGAAAGTTGGATGTTTGTGATTAAGAATTGATACCCATGTCCAGAGTTTGTATCTCATCGGGTGTTTAGAAAAATGCTTGAGTCGTCCACCAATTGTGTGGCGACATGTGTGACAGGAAGCCGAATAGAGCCAAAGTAGGGTGGCATTCGTCAGTAGCACTAATGTGCCAACGCTCATGTGACCCCATTGGCCTTCTGAGTTTCTAAATGCTAAAAATGCATCAATCGTTAAAAGTACATTGAAAACTAATCCGGCAAGAAAGAACCAACGGTGCCCATTTTGTAAAACAAGTGGAGCTTTGGTTTCACCCGTATAAGTTTTGTGCGGCTCTGCTACTGCACATGCAGGTGGTGACTGCCAAAAAGATCGGTAGTAGGCCTTGCGGTAGTAATAACAGGTCATTCTAAATCCGAGTGGGAAAATTAAAATAAATAACGCTGGTGAAATTGCCATTCCAAAAATTGCAACCGATCCAAGTGGGTGCCCTAGAAGTGATCCGTTTTCTGGGCACGCTGCGGTTAAACAAGGAGAGTAGAAAGGTGAAATGAGTGGTTCGGCAAAATAAAATTTTGCTTCAAATGCTCGAATGGTTGCGTAAATAATAAAGGAGACAAGAACTGCGACAGTGATGGCTGGTTGTAACCACCAACGATCTGTTCGCAGTGTTCGCGCGGCTATCTTTGCGCGAGATGGAGAAAAAACTCCGGACATGTAACGGCTCCTTATATATGGCATCAAAATGCGCAATGGCTAAGTTTCTCGCTACTGACCTGTTGTGGCTAGGTCGTTCTGGGTGTGAATGGCTATGAAATCAACCACATGCCCTTAAAAATAGGTCTGTAAGAAAAAAGAGCGGAGGGCGAGGGATTTGAACCCTCGAAGGTTTCCCTTGCCGGTTTTCAAGACCGGTGCACTCGGCCGCTATGCGAGCCCTCCGCCGCGTAATGTACCCGAACTCTGCTCAGGCAGGAAGTTGAAGAAGTTTCTCCAAAATCACTGCAACTCCATCGTCGGTATGGGCTGGCGCAACATCTTTTGCATGCAGTTTACCTTCTGGGTGTCCATCAGCCATTGCGTATGAGCGACCGCACCATTCCAACATTGAAAAATCATTTGGGTTGTCACCGAAAGAGACGCAATCTGCTGCATCAATTCCTAATCGACCGGCCATTTTTGCCAGTGTCGCTCCTTTGGAAACACCAACCGCTGAAATTTCAAGAAGAGATTCATGAGGGTTTGAATGTGTAACGGTAACTACTCCTTCAACTGCTTTCTTTGCGATAATCAACATCTCATCTGATGAAAGTTCTTGATCGGAACAACGCGCAAGAATTTTTAGAGCCGGAGCGGTCATGATTTCCTCAATGACATCCACTCCAACATTATCAAGACCCACGTCCCATCTGGGTATATATGCTTTTTCACGGTGAAAATAACTTTGGCTTTCGACGGCAAACGACACTCCAGGAATTGATTTACGCAATCGAGTAATGGTTTCTTTCTGCGCATCAACAGAAATTAGCCACTCTTCCAAAACTTTATCGTTATGTAAGTCGTACAACATCGCACCGTTTCCACAAATTGCAGAACCCATTCCAAAAGCTTCTTTAATCTCAGGCATCCACCGTGGGGGGCGTCCGGTTACAAAAAATATGTGAATACCAAGGCTATGTGCCTCGCGAAATACATTGATGGTGCGCTGTGAGATTTCTCCGTAGTGTGCGACGATCGTTCCATCAAGGTCTGAAGCAATTAATTTGGGGCGACGACTCACACAAGCTCAAATCTAGACATCCCTAGAAACGGTTGGAGGGCTGCAGGTACATTCACTGTCCCATTAGCGTTTTGATGGTTTTCAAGAATCGCGACAATCATGCGAGGGATCGCTACGAGTGTGCCGTTTAACGTCGCAACCGCTTTGGTTTCCTCTCCATCCTTCATCCGAATATTCAAGCGTCGAGCTTGAAATTCAAGGCAGTTGGAGGTGCTCGTAACTTCGCGATATGCATTCTGTGTTGGAATCCAAGCTTCGCAATCAAATTTCCTGCTCGCGCTAGAACCTAAATCTCCAGAGGCAACATCAATAACTCTAAAAGGGATCTCCATCGCGTTAAGAAAATTCTTCTCCCACTGCAATAGGCGTTGATGCTCCGCCGCTGCTTCCTCTGGCTTACAAAAACTAAACATTTCAACTTTATCAAATTGATGTACTCGGATAATTCCACGAGTGTCTTTTCCATATGTTCCTGCCTCGCGCCGAAAACAAGTGGAGTATCCAGCGTAACGAAGTGGGAGTTTGTCTCCATTGAGAATTTCATCCATGTGAAATGCTGCAAGAGGAACTTCGCTGGTGCCAACTAGATAAAAATCATCTTTCTCTAAATTAAATACATTCTCTGCGGCCTGTCCTAAAAACCCAGTGCCCTCCATTGCTGGTGGCTTTACAAGCACCGGTGTAATCATCGGAATAAATCCAGCTTTAACGGCACTTGAAATTGCGTAATTGACTAGAGCAAACTCAAGGAGGGCTCCAACGCCTGTGAGATAGTAGAAGCGAGCGCCTGAAACTTTTGCCCCTCGCTCTGTATCTATTGCACCTAAAAGTTTGCCTAGTTCTACGTGGTCTTTGGGCTCAAACTTATCTTTCGCAAAATCTCTTGGGGTGCCTACGTGTTCTAAAACGACAAAATCTGCTTCTCCGCCTATTGGTGCATTTGGATCCAGTAGATTGGAAAGAAGTAGCGCGGCTTGATTTGCTTTTAGTTCGGCTTCACTTTTCCGAGTATCTGCTGCTTTAACTTTCAATGAAAGTTCTTTACCTTTTTCTAACAAGGCACTTTTTTCTTCACCATTGGCTGCACCGACCGATTTAGAAAATAAGTTCTGTTCAGCCCGAAGTGCTTCAAATTCAACTATGGCTGTTCTGCGTAGTTCATCGGCTGCCAAGACGTGATCTACGAGTTCGGGTTTTTCGCCGCGCCCTACTTGCGATTTACGAACGACGTCAGGGTTTTCGCGAATAAATTTAATATCTATCACGCCAAACCCCCTTGCCTTGGGTATGAACCTAAGAAGCGAATGTCTTCGCAGATACCTTGAAGCCCGGCCAGCGCGGCGCTCACTGAAGCATCGTCGATATGCCCTTCAGCATCAATAATGAAATGGTAGTGGCCAAGTTCGCGACCGGTTGGACGACTTTGGATAAAAGTAAGGTTGACATTTTGCTTCGCAAATTCTGTTAAAACTTCAAGAAGTGCTCCCGCGTGATCAATCGCGATAAAAACAGCTAGCGAGGTCCTGTCGTTTCCGGTGGGTGCAGGGAGTTTTCCTGGTTTTGCAACCAACACAAACCGAGTTACCGCCCCGTCATTATCGCCAATATTTTTAGCGATCACTTTTAGACCGTAATGAAAAGCTGCCGCTGGAGCGGCAATTGCAGCATCAAATTCACCGTTTGATAACGCTAAGGCGGCTGCGGCAGTGGAAGAGGTGGGAACCAGTTCTGCGTTGGGATAATTCTTAGCTATATAGGTGCGACATTGTGCTTCAGCGTGAGGATGTGTTGCGATTCTGGTGATTTCTTTTGTGTTGTTTGTGGTCATTAAAGAAAAGGAGACTGCGAGGGTAACTTCTCCCGCAATTACTAATGGCTCACCCGTAGCAAGCTCGTCCAATGTGCGTGCGACTACGCCTTCGACAGAGTTTTCGATAGGTACCAATGCAAAATTAGCCTTGCCTTCGCGTACAGCATTTAAGGCTGCCGTAACGTTGGCATAAGGAATTAATTCATCCGAATCCGAAGTAATTTTCTGAAGCGCCGCCTGTGTGAATGTCCCTACTGGACCTAGGTAGGCGTATGTACTCATTGGTTAAGGATACCCGAGCACCTTGCGTGCTTGCGCCGGCTTATTTGTAATTACAACATCAATTTCATTCTGGGCGCAAAACTCGACGTCTTTCGGGATATCTACCGTCCAAACGAAGAGTTTCTTGCCAGAACTTCTCGCCTCTTTGATTATTTCTGGATTGGCCTTAATTTTCTCAATGCTTGGTCCTAGCGCATTGGCTGAAGTGAAACGGCGACCAGGGCCTGATAAGAATGAATTAAAAAGAAAGACGGTATTAACTTCTGATTTGATGCTCTCAATAGCAAGCCATGAAAAAGACATTAGCGAGACATCGATTCCTGATTTACTAATTTCGCTGGCTCTTTCTTTAAGGATTGTCACTGTGGATTTTTCGATTTCTCGCCCAGTTGGAACTGGGTGTTTGGATTCAATTGCTAAATTTTTTTTGTTTGCAATTGCAATATCTAAAATTTCTGTAAAAGTCATAACTTCCTTAAATTTTCTTTTAATCTCCGAGTAAGTTAGGCCAGCAACATCTCCAGGTAGCCCTGCATTCCTTTTCAAATTTGAGTCGTGCCACAAAATTGGCACCGCGTCTTTTGTTAATCGGAGGTCGCACTCAAAGCCATCAACCCCTTGTTCGATGGCTGCTAAATAGGCAGCCCGAGTATGTTCGGGGAAATCGGCAGATGCTCCACGGTGGGCATAAATTTTAGGTATCACGTGCGCGAGAGGGGACTTGAACCCCTACACCCTTGCGAGTACTGGCACCTGAAGCCAGCGCGTCTGCCATTTCGCCACTCACGCCTATCGTGCGAGAGATTATCACCATTAGGCTGACGCACCAGGATTACAAAAATCTGGAACCGAATGAGAAAGGAATGACGGCACAGATGAGCACGCAACATGTGCAGGCTTTTGCAGTCTCTGCTCGTTCTTTAATTGGTTTAGTTCGCTCTGGAAATGAAGACGCTGCACTCGTGCACCCTCAACTTATTGCCGTCGCAGACGGAATGGGTGGTCATGCCGGTGGTGAAGTCGCCTCATCGATCGCAATCAAAATGCTCGCTGAACTCTCTAATGTGGTGAGTAAAGAGAGCATCGATTCGGATTCGATTGAAGATCTTTTACTCAACTCCCTCCATGATATAAATAGTGAAATAGGGAGAATTGCTGGCGAAGACAGTGATTTATTAGGTATGGGTACCACTTTGAGTGCCTTACTTCTTTATAGAGGTTTAAGTGGTGATCAAGTGGCTTTGTTACATGTTGGGGATTCGCGTTGTTATCGGCTTCGCGGAAACTCCCTTTCTCAATTAAGCCATGACCACACAGTGTTACAAGAGTTATTGGATCAAGGTGTCGTCACGCCCGAGGAGGCGCTCGAGCATCCTCAACGCTCATATCTCACGCAAGCACTTATGGGAGAGAAATCCTTAATTCCAGTTCTTATTGTTCACGACGTTGACAAAAGTGACCGCTTCCTTCTATGCAGCGATGGGCTATCCGGGGTGTTAACGGAAAAAGAAATTAAGACCGGTATGAAGATTGGTAATCGCGACGATGCGCTCACTCACTTAACGGACGCTGCCTACGTCGCTGGCGCGCCAGATAATGTCACGGTTGTGTTAGCTGATATCTCTGAGGATGGTCTTGTATTTGAAAAGATTTTATTAGGGGCGGCCCAATGAATACGTTCTTAGGAGACCGCTACAAGCTCGGTGAAATGATTGGCACTGGCGGCATGGCAGATGTTTATATTGCCCACGATGAGCGTTTATCCCGTCAGGTTGCCGTAAAGATACTCCGTAGTGATTTGGCTCGCGATCCATCATTCGTCGCACGTTTTCGTAAAGAGGCGCTGGCGGCGGCAGGACTTAATCACTCAGGAATTGTTGCTGTTTATGACTCGGGTGAATTACCTGCTCCGTACATAGTTATGGAGTTGATCTCTGGACACACACTTCGGAGCTTAATTCATGAGGGTGAACGTCTGCCGCTCGATCGTGCATTAGAAATATCTGAAGGAATTCTCGCCGCACTCGAATATTCTCACGAGCGCGGAATTGTTCATCGAGATATCAAACCGGCCAACGTCATGTTGACTGATGAGGGCGTTGTGAAGGTGATGGATTTTGGAATCGCTCGGGCCCTCGATGACATTGGTGCAACCCTCACAAGTACATGGAATGTCGTCGGCACAGCTCAATATCTCTCTCCAGAACAGGCGATGGGTGAAACTGCAGATCACCGCAGTGATATTTACTCGGTTGGCTGTTTGTTATATGAAGTGTTGACCGGTCGTCCGCCCTACACAGGTGATACTCCTGTCTCTATTGCGTTTCAACATGTTTCCGGGGAACTGATTAAGCCTCGCGCAATCAATGCAGAGTTACCTGAGGGTGTCGATATCTTGTTATCAGTTGCGCTTTCAAAAAAACCTGTCGATAGATACCAAAGCGCTGCCTCAATGCTTGCAGATATTCACAAACTTCGTACTGGTCAAAACGTAACTACTAAAATTGCGCGTAAACCAATTAATCGCAGAAACATGATTATTGGTGTACTTGGAACGGTCGTTGCAGGGGCTCTTATTTCTTATGGAGTGATGAGCGCTGGAACAACGAAAAGTAATTCTTTGGTTGAAATTCCCAATGTTGTTGGTTTGAGTCAACCTGATGCAGAAAGTTTATTAAGTGGATTTACGGTGACGATTCAACGAGCACATGATGGACGTATCCCTAGGGATCGTGTTGCTAGTCAGGTGCCGCTGCCTACTTCTAAAGTGAAGAAGGGAACGGGTGTTATTTTGACGCTCTCTGATGGTCCGGGAGATGCAGTTGTCCCTGTCGGCCTTATTGGAATGTCTTTGATTGATGCGCGGGCTAGCGTTGCTTCAGCCGGTTTAGTTATTTCACAGACTCAAGCGGTGGCATCTGATAAACCACAAGGAACAGTTTTAAATGTGACACCTGACCCGGGATCAGTTATTTCCGCTGGAAGCGGGATAACTCTTGAAATTGCTAGCGGCGATATCGAGGTGCCAAGCCTTATAGGGGTCAGTGAAATCCAAGCCAGAACAGTTTTAACACAAGCTGGTTTTCTTATTAACTTAATTCAGGGCTACGACGCAACACAACCTATCGGTGTTGTGTTAGCGCAAGCACCTGATGCAGGAACTACGCACACCATTGGTTCATCGGTCACTATCACCGTGAACCGCGCTCCTTAATAGTTAGTTTTTCCCGACAACGGGAGATAATCCCAATGATTTTTCGCGCGCTTTAGTGTCACCACATGCAATAAGCCAATTAGCTAACATGTCGTGTCCATGTTCTGTAAGCACGGACTCTGGGTGAAACTGAACCCCCTCAATCGGTAAAGTTTTATGACGCATTGACATCACAACACCAGAATCTGTTTGGCCTGTAATTTCAATTTCGGGTGGCACAGTTGCTCGCTCTACAGCAAGTGAGTGATATCTCGTAGCGCTAAATGGAGTTGGGATGTTGTTAAGTACGCCAACGCCGGTGTGGTGTACATCCGAGGTTTTTCCGTGAAGTAATTCGGGAGCTTGCGAAACAGTTGCACCAAAAGCGACTCCTATAGCTTGATGGCCAAGGCACACTCCAAATAGCGGAATCTTCTTTTCCGCGCAGTAGTGCACCATCTCAACACTGACGCCGGCCCGTTCTGGAGTTCCGGGTCCTGGAGAAATTAATACGCCGTCGTAGTTTTGCCCTTGAGTTACATCGATCTCATCGTTGCGAACCACTGTGCACTGCGCCCCTAATTGGGCCAGGTATTGAACGAGGTTAAAAACGAAGGAGTCATAATTGTCGATGACGAGGATCTTCGTGGCGGGCATGGCGTAATTCTCTCCTAAATGCCGCCTATCCCGCTTGCGATCTGGCATTGATATCAACCCTCGTGTTACCCTCCCATTATGCCAAAGTCGAAATTACGTAAGAAGGTTCGCGAAACCGCTACTCACACCGAGCAGGTTGTCAGCCATACTCCTGCGCCGCTAGAGAGCCCTTCCTGGCTTGCTCCAGTGATGGTGGGAGCTTTTCTCACGGGGTTAATTTGGATTGTTATCTTTTATGTGACATCGACGAACTACCCCATCCCTGGCATCGGTGCCTGGAACATGATTGTCGGTTTTGCTTTTATTGGATTTGGATTTTCGCTCGCCACTAAATGGCGTTAATTACACCCATGTAATTCTCCACATTAGTGGATAACTTCTGTGGATAAGTTAGATCCGTGTGCGAAGCAAAATAAGAGCTGTTAAAGCCCCACCTATCAGCCCACCCAGATGTGCGTGCCAGTCAATACCAGTGAGAACAAAACTCATCGCAAAGTTGATTCCGAGAATGACGGTAATACTTTTAACATCAGCGCCAATTCGACGGCCGGCCACCGCCATTGCCCCAAAGAGTCCAAAGAGTGCTCCTGATGCACCCACTGACGGTTGGTTTGATGGGTTCAAGTAAAGAGATGCAAGTGATCCGGTGGTAAGTGAAATAAGGAAGATTGCTAAAAAGCGTGTCTTGCCAAAAGCGTTTTCTATTGGGTTTCCTAGAACTAGTAGCGCATACATATTAAATCCGAGATGCATTAATCCGCCGTGCACTAATGCAACCGTAAAAATGCGATACCACTCGCCGGCTCTGACACCGTGGATAGTGCCATCATTAAAGACGGCTTTATTGATAAGAAATAGATGTTCTTGCAAAGACGGGAAAATCAGTTGTAAAAGGTAGAACCCGCAGATAACTGTGATTAAAGCAGATGTTGCGTTGCGCTTCACGCGAATGAAATTGAGTTAATCGTTACTGGTGTAGTAGGGCGATCTTGGCCATCGGTTTTAACTTTGCCGATTGCATCGACAATTCCTTGACTGGCTTTATCTTTTACTTCTCCGAAGATTGTGTGTTTACGGTTAAGCCAGGTTGTTGGGGCAACTGTGATGAAAAATTGAGAACCATTTGTGCCTGGTCCAGAGTTAGCCATCGCTAAAATATAAGGATGATCAAAAACTAACTCACCGTGAAATTCGTCAGCAAATTTATATCCGGGGCCGCCGGTTCCACGACCAAGTGGGTCCCCGCCTTGAATCATAAATCCCTCAATAATGCGGTGGAAAATTGTGCCGTCGAATAGATTTGCCGTTGTCTTCTTGCCATCGCGAGGATCGGTCCATTCGCGAGCGCCAGTTGCTAACTCAATAAAGTTAGCAACAGTTTTAGGTGCGTGGTTGGGGAATAGTTCCACCACCACGTCCCCCATTGAAGTGTGCAGGGTTGCTGAAGTTTTTTGTGTCATGTGGAGACTAGGGGAATCGAACCCCTAACCCCCGCCTTGCAAAGGCGGTGCTCTACCAATTGAGCTAAGTCCCCGTGGTTAACGGGAGTGGGCCTTGGAGGACTTGAACCTCCGACC